>Ga0180007_10003901_pt1 | contig 16190 bp, 15 predicted proteins | sample MM_PC_MetaG_FD_121122 | JGI IMG/M metagenome (GOLD analysis project Ga0180007, IMG submission 121122) | Groundwater microbial communities from the Aspo Hard Rock Laboratory (HRL) deep subsurface site, Sweden - MM_PC_MetaG | ecosystem: Environmental > Aquatic > Deep subsurface > Groundwater... | reverse complement strand
GGCGCAAAAGAAAACGAGCTCGAAGTGTTTTGGGTCCCGGGTTCATTTGAAATCCCATATCTCGCCAGCAAACTTGCACAGAAGAAAAAATACGATGCGATTATCTGCTTAGGCACAGTAATAAAAGGTGACACATCACACTGGGAACACATAGCGAAAGAAGTGACTAAAGGCATAGCTCAAATTTCTCTTGCAACAGGTATACCTGTGATTTACGGAATACTCACTCCTGATACACTCGAGCAGGCAATTGAAAGAGCAGGAACAAAATCTGGCAACAAAGGCAGAGACGCCGCATTAGCAGCTATTGAGATGGTTAATTTGTTCGGACAGATAAAGTAAAGCAGTTTTAAGTCATAAGTAATAAGTTTTAAGTAACTGATAAAAAACTGTTAATAAACGGTCTTTGATTTGATGGGAAACATATGAGCTCAAGACGAAAAGCAAGAGAATTGGCTTTGAAGGTTCTTTATCAGAATGATTCTATGCCCCATGATGGGACAGAACCACTTTCTACTTGGAAAGACACATTCAAGTATCTGACTGATATTATGGATATTGATAAAGAAGAGAAGAAGTTTGCAAAAGAACTGGTAGAAGGAACTTTAAAAAACATTGAGTTGATTGATCCCAAAATCTCCGAATTTTCTAAACATTGGAAAATCTCGAGAATTTCCGTAGTTGACCGAAACATTATGCGTATTGCCTGTTACGAGATGCTATTTTCAGAAAAAGTCCCCCATGCAGTATCTATCGACGAAGCAATAGAGCTAAGCAAAAAATATTCTGCAACAGAAAGTAAATCATTCATAAACGGCGTTTTGGATGGGATATGTAAGGACTTACAAAAAAAATCAAAAATAAAAAATTAAAATGTAAAATGACAAATTAAAATTCAAAATTTTACATTTTGATATGTAATTTATGGAAGATAAAAACTTCACCCCCATGATTCAGCAGTATCTTACGCTGAAGAGTAAATATCCAAGCGCCATACTTTTTTTCCGTCTTGGGGACTTCTACGAAACATTCTTTGAAGACGCTAAAATCGCTTCAAAAACCCTGCAAATTGTCCTCACAGCAAGAGACGGAGGCAATAAAAAAAAGGTTCCAATGGCCGGTATTCCACACCACGCAGTTGAAGGATATCTGGCAAAACTCATACGAGCCGGGCATAAAGTTGCAATATGCGAACAGATGGAAGACCCCAGAAAAGCAAAAGGATTGGTCAAAAGAGAAGTAGTGCGAGTTATTACTCCCGGAACAATAGTCGAATCGTCTCTGTTGGAAGATAAAGGCAATAATTACATTCTTTCTTTCCGCCCCGACAAAGATAAAGTAGGTTTCTCTTTTCTTGATTGTTCCACAGGCGAATTCAAAGTTTCCGAAGTTTCACTTGATGAATTCATAATAGAAGTTTCCCGTCTTTCTCCGTCAGAATGTCTACTACCTGAATCGATCGCAAAAGATAATGATTGGCAAAACAATCTCAATCATAAAATACGCACCTTTACACCCTACCCCGATTATAATTTTTCACCCGATGTCGCCACACAAACACTAAAAGAACATTTCAACGTTTATTCTTTGGACGGACTTGGACTCCGCGGGTTTAATTTAGGCATCGCTTCGGCAGGCGCGCTTTTGGATTATGTAAAAGAGATGGAGAAAACAAAACTGGAACATATAACAAATATAGAACTTTATTCTCCTTCTGACTTTATGCTTCTTGACGAAGACACACAACGTAATTTAGAACTTTTAAGAACATTTGCGGGAGAAGAACGCAAAGATACCCTTTATTCAATACTCGACTCCACACTCACGCCAATGGGAGGACGGCTCTTAAAAAGATGGATGCTTAATCCTTTACTGGATGTAAGAACCATAAACAAGAGACTGGAGAGTGTAAAAACTTTTACAAAAAATACACCACTATTAGAAGAATTAAGACAGAACCTAAAAGAAGTATACGACCTGGAACGTATCATAAGCCGTCTTGATACAAATGTAGCAAAAGGTAAGGACCTTATCGCATTAAAACAATCGTTAAGTAAAATCCCGCAAATCAAACAGATACTTAAAGAATGCAAGTTGCCACCGTTGTTAAAGGAACTTGCTTCTAATCTTGACGATGTTAAGGAAATCCGCGAACTCATAGAAAAAGCAATCGTTGATAATCCGCCATATATTTTGACCGAAGGCGATGTCATAAAAGAAGGATATGACAGCGAATTGGACAAGTTAAAAATTGCATCCCGAGAAGGCAAAACCTGGATTGCAGGGCTTCAGACAAAAGAAAGAGAACGGACAGGAATCAAATCACTAAAAGTAGGTTTTAATAAAATTTTCGGATATTACATCGAGATAACATCATCAAATATTTCACAAGCACCATCTGATTATATCCGCAAACAAACTTTAGTTAACTGCGAAAGGTTCATAACTGAAGAACTCAAAGACAAAGAATCCCTCATTATCGGCGCAGAAGAAAAAATGAGAGAGCTGGAGTATGAAATTTTTCTACAGGTCCGGCTTCTAATCTTAAAAGAATTAAGCAGAATAAAAAATACTGCATCGAACATAGCAAATTTGGATGTTCTTTCTTCACTCGGAGATATTGCGTTAAAAAATGATTACTGCTGTCCCGAAATAACCGAAACAGGAAAAATCCAGATAAAAGACGGCAGACACCCCGTGCTGGAAAAAGTTATGCCCAACAACCCTTTTATTCCAAATAACACACTACTTGATGGCAAAGACCATCAGTTGATTATCATCACGGGACCCAATATGGCGGGAAAATCTACATACATACGCCAGATTGCTTTAATAGTTTTAATGGCGCAGATGGGCAGTTTCATTCCCGCAAAAGAAGCATCAATTTCTGTTGTAGATAGATTATTCACAAGAGTCGGCGCAACCGACGATTTAGCAAGGGGCAGGTCAACATTTATGGTCGAAATGAACGAGACCGCGCAGATACTGCGAAATGCCACACCTAAAAGTTTAATAATACTTGATGAAGTCGGCAGGGGCACATCTACCTATGACGGCGTATCAATAGCGTGGGCTGTTGCCGAATATATTCATAATAACCCGAAAATTGCCTGCAAAACATTATTTGCCACACACTATCACGAACTCACCGGTTTGGTTGATTTCTTAAAGAAAGCCCAAAACTACAATATTGGTGTAAAAGAATCGGGAGGGAAAATAACATTCATAAGAAAAATACTTCCCGGCGCGCAGGATAAAAGTTACGGAATTCACGTGGCCGCTTTGGCAGGAATGCCAGACGAGGTTATAAACAGAGCAAACGATATCTTGAAGAGTTTAGAAAGAGAAAAATTTATATCTTCAAAGAAAGGTTCGACAAGAACACCGAAAATTAAAATAGACCAACTGACATTCTTCTCTCCTAAAGAAACAAGTCATCCTATAATTGAAGAGATTAGAAATTTAAAAGTTGAAGAACTCACCCCGCTGGAAGCCCTGAACAAGTTGAGCGAACTAAAGAAAAAAGCAAAAGAATCGTAAGAGAATTAGACAAATATTTTCTTATTCAAAAGTAAAAAACTTTTTATTGTAGTTCTTGAATATTTTCAACTATGTATTTCGGGAATTTTCTTATTCTGTGCCTTAACCACACCAACAACAAGAACCCTATCACCAAACCAAATTTTATCCTTCCCGATTTTTTCCATCATTGTTGATCCATTGAATTTCAATAGTACAATATTACGAGTATTACCAACGGTATGGCTGGTAACTTCTAATACGGGCTCAGCATATTCAAGATAAATACCTTCGATTTTAATCTTGTGTCCCTCAAAATCTTCGATAGCACTTTTAGTTACTAAGGTTTTCGGACTATTATTCTCACGAATACAGCCACTAACCAAAATAGAAAAGGCAATTAATGAGAATAGATATTTCATTTATATTTTATTCATTAATATTCTCTTACAACTTCTTCAAAACCAATTCAGTTGTTATTTTACCTCAACTACTCACCTGGCAAATATCATCTTTAACGCAATCAACAATAACGCCACACCGAATACCTTTTCTAAAACTACACTTGGTAAATTGGTTGCTATTTTTGCGCCGAATAAACCGCCGATAAAAAAACCCATACAAATAAAGGATGCTATTTTAAGGTCGACATATCCGTGTTTGTAATATGTCCATGCGGCGAGTATACCGATTGGAGGAACAAGCAAGGCAAGTGTTGTGCCTTGTGCTTGATGCTGGGAAAGTCCGAATAGAAAAATTAAAGCTGGAACAATAATTACTCCACCGCCTATTCCGATTACTCCGCTTAAAGCTCCTGCAAATAACCCTAAAGCAATATAAAGTAAAATATTATTCATATTTTATAATTTCTTCAAAACTAATTCTGCAACTTTTTTACCCGATAGAAGCATTCCGCCGAAGATAGGACCCATTCTTGGACCACCGAATACAGCGTTGACCGCCATACCCGTAACCCAAAGGCCGGGATATACTTCTTTTGTATTTTCTACGATAAGTTTTTCGCCGACTTCCGCCCACATTGGTTTTTCACCGAGCATACCGCCGGTGGAAGTGTTGAGTTTTACACCCATTTTCTTTTCCATACCTCTTACCACTTCGCAAGGGTGTCCTGTTGCGTCTATGATTATTTTTGCGCCGATTGTTATAGGGTCAATATGCAGTTTTGCCATTTCTACGGGAGACCAGTTAATTACAATCCCCGTAATTTTGTTTTCCCGTATCATTACATCTTCGCAGGAGATAAGATTAAAAATCATAGCGCCTGCTTTCTTTGCATTGAAACATAAACCCGATGCCATTTCTACGCAATCAACAATATAATAGTTTTCCTTATATTTCTTTAACCGGATATTCTGTTCTTCAAGGATTGGCTTTGCTTCTTCCTGAATGACCGCTTTGTTGAACATCATACCACCGCCCCACATACCGCCGCCGATGGAAAGTTTTCTTTCAAACAGGGCGACTTTTTTGCCGGCTTTAGCCAGATAATATGCGGCGATAAGACCAGAAGGGCCGCCGCCAACAATAGCGACATCAAGTTCTGTTGCAGTTCTTAGTTCTTTTGAGTATTCTTCAATAATCGCTTGGGAAATCAGGATTTCGTTCAGTTCCACGCTTCTTCTCCTTCTCAAGTTGTTCGATACGATAGTTTAAATCCTTTATTTCATCCTGCAGGGAATTAACTTCTTGCGAAGGAGCAACTTCCTGCCCTGTTACTTCCTTCTTATCGTTTTCTATTTTTTCGATGTGTTCTTTTAAGCCCTTTATTTCATCTTTCAGGGAATTAGTTGTTTGTGAGAACTCAACCTCCTGTTCTGTCTGGCCCTTTTTATCTTCCTGCGCCTGCTTGATGTATACCTTTAATTGTTTTATTTCACCTTTCAGCGAATCGATTGTCTGTGTGAAATCTACTTGGGATGGGTTTTTCTTATCTTCTTCGGACTGTTCCAATTTGTTGCTCAAACCTTTTATTTCGTCTTTTAGAGCATTAATGGTTTGCAATACCGGGTCAGGAAGTTTCCCGTGTTCCAGGTCAATTGTTGCTTTTGCGTGTTTCTTATGTTCCTCGACTGTTCTTCCTGGAACACCCACTACAGTACTATCGGGAGGAACGGATTTTATTACAACAGAGCCCGCACCTATTTTAGAACCTTCGCCTATATTAATTGGGCCAAGAATTTTTGCGCCTGTGCCGATTACAACGTTATCTTCAATAGTCGGATGTCTCTTTCCTTTCTTAAGACTTGTGCCGCCAAGAACAACTCCCTGATACAGAAGAACATCATCACCTATATCAGTCGTCTCACCGATAACCACACCCATACCATGGTCTATAAAAAATCTTCTGCCGATTTGAGCGCCCGGATGAATTTCAATTCCGGTCATAAATCGGTTAAAGTGGGAAAGAAGCCGCGCCAAAAATAAATAACCATGCTCCCACATAATATGGGCGATTCTGTGCAGCCATAAAGCGTGCAGTCCCGGATAGCAAAGTACAACTTCCATAGTTGACCTTGCTGCTGGGTCCTCTGCAAAAACGGTTCTTATATCTTCTTTTAACAAAGATTTTAAATCTATCATTTAGGATACCTCCGATTTGATATGTTATACGGTTGTCGGGTTTAATTCAACCCCCGTTAGAAATTTAAAAAACGCTAAAATAATTATTAACCAGATAAGCACCCATTGTTCTGCATAGCATCTTAAAAGCAAGTCATTAAATTTCTTTACGGGGTCAACCCTTTATATCTTTAATTTTAGCAGACCCAAAAGTTCCTTTATACTCTCAATAATATCTATTTTCAGTATAAAACGGGCTACAATCCATAAAACAACAAACCAGATAATAAGTTTAACAATTGTCGGAATTCTTTTTTGTTTAATAATAGGTCTTTCTTCGTCTATTTCCTTGATTCTCTCAACGTGCGACTCCATCTTTTTGCCGCATTCTTCCGAACAGAATATTCCGCTGGGAGCTGATATACCGCAATCCTCGCAAATCGGCCTATGGCACATCTTGCAGCGCAAAGTAGCTTCTTTTTTAAGACACTTTGTACAGGTGGACATATTTCACCTCCTTTAAAACTCGGTGTTCGGTTATCGTAAATAATTTTTAACGCAAACCGAAAACCGTTTTATCTTTACGCTAACCGTCTTTTATTTATATATCAGATACTTCTCTCTTTTTTCATTAAATTCGTTTAATTCTATTTCCCATTTTTTTATAATTTCGTCAACATTTTTACCTTCTCTTATTTCATCTAATATATAATCTACCCCCCAGATTTCATTAAAATCTTTGGACGGAATATATTTGCCGGGATATAATGATTCCAATGAAGTTAAAATCTCCAATGCCGTTTTAACAGGCTTAAAAGTTCTTTTGTCAGTAAGCACTAACCTTATGCCTCCAAGCTCCTTATCTTTAAACGAAAAATAAAACGGTTTAAACCAGTAGGGCTGGAATTTTACACCGGGAATATTCTTAGCATTTAATTTTTCCGCAAATTTATTCGGGTCAATCCATTCGCTGCCAATCAACTCAAACGGGAGAGTATATCCCACACCGTTACACAAATTAGCGCTACCGATAGTTCCTGTCGTAGCGTATAGAAAAGCGGACTCAACTGTGGGAATATGCGGAGAAGTTGGAACCCAATCAAGACTGGTATCATCCCAAATCATATTTCTCGTCCAGACTTTCATAGGCACAACAGTCAGTTTAAGTTCAATTTTATATTCTTCTCTTATAAATTTCGCCATCTCGCCTATAGTCATACCATGAACCAAAGGAATATCGAACAAACCAATGAAACTTTTATGCTCTTCTTTTATTATGGGTCCTTCTATATTAAACCCGCCCAAGGGATTTGGCCTATCTAAAACCACAAATTCCTTTCCATATTTTGCGGCTGATTCCATAGCATAAAACAATGTTGAAATATAAGTATATGTTCTGGCGCCTATATCCTGAATGTCAAAAAGTAAAACATCTATTTCGGATAACATCTCTTCGGTAGGGCAACGGGTCTTTCCATAAATTGAATATACCGGCAGTTTTGTTTTTTCATCTACAATTTTACTTACATGTTTTCCGGCTAATACTTCGCCTCTTATACCGTGTTCGGGAGCAAAAAGAGCAACAAGATTGAAGGCAGGATTTTCATAAAGAATATCGGTTGTTGATTTTAAATTTGAATCTACGCCCGTGGGATTGGTTATAAGTCCTAATCTTTTATTTTTGAGAATTTCCACATAGCCTGTGTCTTCCTTCAACACTTCTATGCCTAATTTTACCCCGTTAGAAGTTTTCAACACAATTTCTTTAGTATCATTCAAACTTTCCGTATTACTTCTAACGGGGCAAAAAACAGAATTAACGAATAGAAAAAAGGGCATAATCGCAATTACAATGAAGAGTCGTCTTGATAAACGCATAGCTTAATTTTACACGCAAGATACTTATGTAGCAATAGGTGGATTTTTCCGCATGATATAATTATAAGTTATGTCAAATATAATTTTTTATACTTTCCTTGACTCATTTTTAGGAACAATAGGGCTCGCTTCGTCTTCTTCGGGCGTGGTATATGTGGATATGGGAATAAAAAAAAGAGCTTTTTTATGTAAACTAAAGCAAAAATTCCCGACCTGTAAACTAATAAAATCGGAAAAGAAAAACTCTAAAGCGATATGTGAATTAAACTCTTATCTGAAAGGAAATATGAAATCGTTTGAAAGTAAGCTGGATTTAAAAGGCCCGCCCAAATCATGTCGGGCAGGTCCTCCAAAATCTCGGCGGGCAGGCACGCCTTTTCAGATTAAAGTATGGAATTGTTTAAGAAAAATTCCTTACGGTAAAATGTATTCATATAAATTTATTGCCTGTAAAATAGCAACATGCTCCCATTCGCGCGCGGTCGGCAATGCTGTCGCTAAAAATCCTGTTGCGATATTTATTCCCTGTCATAGAGTAATCAATTCCAACGGGGATTTGGGGAATTATGGCCCCGGCAAGAACTTCAAGAAAATGTTATTAAAGATTGAAAAAGCAATATAATAGAACAAAACCGCGTAAAGAAAATGGAATGGGTTTGATAGAGCTGAATTGCTATGGTAGAATTTTTTAACTAAAAGATATAAGGAATAATTATGCCATTATTTAAGGATAAAATTTCCAAAAATATAAAGCAAATGGAAGATGAGATGGAAAAGGTCTTCCGTCATCTTTCTACTTTTCGCAATTGCTTCTTTCCCTCTCCACTTCACAAACCCTGGCATCCGTATACCGATGTATATGAAACCAAGACAGATTTAGTAATAAAAGTGGAATTAGCCGGAGTTAAAAAAGAGGATATTAAAATTTTCACCCGAGAAGACAATATTATAATCCACGGAACCAGAAAAGAAACTTGTACAGAAGGAAAAACTGCCTATAGGCAAATGGAAATAAATTACGAAGCTTTTGAAACGATCATTTCTCTTGGTATCCCCGTTGATGCAAAAAAACCGTTAAAAGCTACCGCAACCAACGGGATTTTGGAAATTAGATTGCCGAAAACAAAGAAAAATCAAGTTAAGAATATAAAAATAAAAATTAAGGGAGAATAGAATCGTTTAATCCGGGTAAAGTAAGACACTTATATCCGAACAAAAAATTATGGATATAGAATTGAAAACTCCGAAGGAAATTCCGGTCCTGCCTTTAAGGGATACGGTTGTTTTTCCGGGTATGACCGTCCCTATAACCATAGGCAAACCCGCCAGTATAAAACTCGTAGACGATGTGTCTATCGGGGATAAATTCTGCTGCTTAGTCCTGCAGAAGAAAAAATTGGATGAAGACCCCCAGCCTGAAAATTTATATAGAGTCGGGACTTTGGCGCGGATCGTAAAAATGTTTAAACTGCCAACAAATACCGTCTACCTATTGGCGCAGGGAATCGAAAGAATAGAGATAAAAAATTTCACTCAAAAAGAACCCTATATAAAAGCTCACGTAAATAATATACAAGAAGAAAGCAGCGGAAAGACTCCGGAAATAGAAGCCCGGATGAGAAACCTATTGCACCAATTTAAAAAAGCGGTGTCTTTATCGCCCAAAATTCCGGAAGAAGAAAGTTATATCACCGCAATTAACATTAAAGAACCCGGGAGATTGGCTGATTTTATTATCGCAAATCTTTCTCTTAGCCCCAAAGAACAACAAGACATATTGGAAACTTTGGACCCAATAGAAAGATTAAATAAAGTAGCCAAATTCTTAAACAATGAATTGGAAGTTCTCATGTTGCAGTCCAAAATCCAAGAAGAAACAAAATCGAAACTCGGCAAAGCGCAGCGTGAATATTTCTTGAGGCAACAGCTTGAATCTATAAGAAAGGAGCTGGGAGAAGGGGACGAAAATGCGATAGAAATAAAGGAACTAAGAAAAAAGATAGAAGAAGTGGGAATGAGCCAAGAAGCGATGAAAGAAGCAAAGAGGGAACTCAACAGATTAGACAAGTTGCCTCCGCAAGCCGCAGAATATCACGTTATACGCACATATTTAGATTGGCTCGTTTCTGTTCCTTGGAACAAAAGTACAAAAGATAATCTCGATATTAATCAGGCGGCAAAAGTATTAGACGAAGACCATCACGATTTGGAAAAAGTAAAAGACAGAATTTTAGAATTTTTAGCCGTAATGAACCTAAAGAAAGATGCAAAGGGACCAGTTCTATGTTTTGCGGGTCCGCCAGGAGTGGGGAAAACATCCCTAGGTCAATCTATTGCCAGAGCGTTAGGCAGAAAATTTGTCCGGTTGTCTCTTGGGGGCATAAGAGATGAAGCAGAGATAAGAGGACACAGAAGAACATATATAGGAGCCCTACCCGGCAGAATAATACAAGGATTAAGAAGAGCAGGAACAAACAACCCCGTGTTTATGTTAGATGAAGTAGACAAGATTGGTACCGATTTTAGAGGCGACCCGTCATCTGCCCTATTGGAAGTTTTAGACCCCGAACAAAATAATTCTTTCAGCGACCATTATTTAGATGTTTCCTTCGACCTTTCAAAAGTAATGTTTATTACCACGGCAAATATCTTAGACACTATTCCGCACGCTTTACGCGATAGGATGGAAGTTTTGGAATTACCCGGCTACTCGCAAGAAGAAAAACTTATAATTTCCAAAAAATTCCTGTTACCTCGTCAGATAAAAGAGAACGGTTTAAAGCCGGAAAATGTAAAAATAAGTGATCCTGCCATTAGGAAAATAATCCGAGAATATACTCGTGAAGCGGGTGTAAGAAATGTAGAAAGAGAAATTGCCAATATTCTTCGCAAAGTTGCAAAAAAGTTCGTTAAAGGTAAAAAAGATTCTTTTGAAATCAATGAAAAAAATATTGCTTTATATCTAGGTCCTATTAAGTTTTTCTCCGAAACAGCTGAACGCACATCTGAACCGGGAGTAGCAACTGGACTGGCATGGACGCCGCAAGGCGGAGAAATTCTCTTCATAGAAGCAAATAAAATGAGCGGAAAAAAGGACCTTACTTTAACAGGCCAGTTAGGTCAAACGATGCAAGAATCTGCTAAAGCCGCTTTATCTTATGTGCGTTCCAAAGCAAAGAAACTAAAAATTGATGAAGGATTTTTTGAAAAATATGACATACATATACATGTTCCGCAGGGAGCAGTACCGAAAGATGGTCCTTCGGCAGGAGTTGCCATAGCTACCGCGCTGGTATCTCTATTAACCAATAGACTGGTAAAATACAATGTGGCTATGACAGGGGAAATCACATTAAAGGGGAAAATTTTGCCTGTGGGTGGTATTAAAGAAAAAGTGCTTGCCGCTTCCCGCGCAGGAATAAAAGAGATAATTCTACCTGCAAGAAACAAAAAGGATTTGGAAGAGATTCCTGCTCATGTCAAAAAGAGTTTGAAATTTACATTTGTCAAAACACTGGACGAAGTTTTTGCGCACGCCCTTAAAAAATAGCGGTCAATTATCAGTGACCAGAGTTTAGCAAAAACCAACTGACCACTCATCACTATCCACTAGGAACTATTCTTACGATACTTTGCTCATTCCGGGGAGTTTGCGATGGCTTGCCTTTTTGGAACTCCATCTCAATTTATTTTTTCTCTTCTTGCGATTTCTATTTTTTCTTCCCATTTTAGTATTGGTTGTTAGTTATTGTTTATTTTTTCTTGTCTTCTTCCTCTTCTTTTACTTTTTCGGTTATTAAAGTTTCGGTAGTAAGTATGAGAGAAGAAATCGAAGCCGCATTTCTTAAAGCCGAATGCGTAACTTTTACCGGGTCAATTATACCAGCTTTTATCATATCCACAAATTCGCCTTTTTCAGCATCAAAGCCTTCATTAGCTTTAGAATTTTTAATTTTGTTGACAATAACAGAGCCGTCAAATCCGGCATTAACAGCTATTTGCCTTATAGGTTCTTCCAAGGCTCTTTTTATTATATTTAATCCGATAGCTTCATCGCCTTTAAGCGTCATTTTTTCCAAAGCGGGAATACATCTTAAAAGAGCCACTCCGCCGCCTGGAACAATGCCTTCTTCGACAGCCGCTCTTGTTGCATGTAACGCGTCCTCTATCAACGCCTTTTTGGATTTCATCTCTATTTCCGTCGCAGCGCCCACCCTAATTACCGCGACTCCGCCCGCTAATTTTGCAAGACGCTCTTCTAATTTTTCCTTGTCATAATCCGATTTTGTATCTTTAATTTCTTTTCTTATCCGCTCAATTCTTGATTTTATATCTTTTGTATTGCCTTTACCTTCTATGATAGTGGTATTATCCTTATCTATTCGCACACTCTTTGCTCCACCGAGATTTTTTATACCGACAGATTCAAGTTTTATACCCAAATCACCCGATACAAATTCACCTCCAGTCAAAACAGCAATGTCTTCCATCATAGCTTTTCTCTTATCGCCATATCCCGGCGCCTTAACTGCGCAACATTGGATAACCCCTTTTAACTTATTGACAACTAATACAGCCAAAGCTTCTCCTTCAATATCCTCCGCTATTATAAACAACGGTTTTTTCGCATTGCCTATTTTTTCAAGCAAAGGAACAAGGTCTTGAACAGAAGAAATCTTGGATTCATGAATCAGAATATAAGGGTCATTCAATAAAACTTCCATGTTTTCCGGGTCATTGATAAAATAAGGCGAAAGATATCCTCTGTCAAACTGCATACCTTCCACAACGTCCAATTGCGTTTCGAGTTTCTCTCCTTCCTCTACTGTAATTACACCTTCTTTGCCAACCTTTTCCATAGCATCGGCAATAAGTTCTCCCACCTTTTTATCGTTATGAGCCGAAATAGAAGCAACCTGAACCATTTCGTCCTTTTTTTCCACTTTTTGGGCAATTTTTTTAAGTTCGGATGCAACCGTATCAACCGCTTTTTCAATACCTCTTTTCAAAATCATAGGATTTGCGCCCGCTGTAATATTCTTCATACCTTGCTTGAATATTGCCTGCGCCAAAACAACTGCGGTAGTGGTTCCATCCCCTGCAATATCAGAAGTCTTTTCTGCAACTTCTTTAAGCAACTGCGCTCCCGCATTTTCATAAGGGTCTTTTAAATCGATTTCTTTGGCAATGGTAACTCCGTCGTTTGTAATAGTAGGCGAACCCCATTTCTTTTCAAGGACTACATTCCTTCCTTTAGGACCAAAACTTGCCTTAACCGCTTTTGCCAGAAGATTAATTCCTCTTTCTAACGCTTGTCGTGCTTCTTCTTTATAAATTAATTGTTTAGCCATATAAAACTACCTCCTTTATAATCCGGCGAATGACGAATTTACTACATTAAAATATGTACCTGCCTGCATAAACAGACGGAAATAATAGGAAAATTCTGAATTTGGATGTGTATTATAAGCAGTTGACTATGTAATGTCAAAAATCATTTTAATACGGATGGAAATTTTAACAGGGATGTATATTAAAAAAACACCCCGCCAGAAGTCAGTGCCACAAGGACAGCACATCTCAAACACTAACTTCTAACGGAGTCTATACTTTTTATTCTATCCCAAACTTATAAACTATAATCCAGCTACAACTATAGTTCCAGCCTGGTTAATAGATACAGTAATACCTGCCGCATCTCCTCCTGCAGCTGCTGTTACTGTAGCAGTGAATGTAGCCGCTGCACCAGTTCCAGCCGCTACAAGCACGGGAGCTGTAGTAAAGTATCTGTTTCCAGTAAGGTCTATGCTTCCGCTTATATCAGCCCAAACAGCTGTATATGCATTAGTTTCAGCAAAAACTAATCGCTCAGCCGTTCTAATAGAACCGACTAGGGCCTGTCCTTCGCTCGACATCGCTCTTCGGACATTGGCTCTATAAAGCGGAACTGCAACTGCTGCTAAAATACCTACGATAATGACTACCACCATCAACTCAACTAGGGTAAAACCCTTTTTACTATGCAATCGCTTTCTCATTATTCATTCACCTCCCTTTTATTTAGGCCAGAACTTCTTATAGACATTCCGACCTTTCTATCCTTGTATTGTAATTATACCCCTGCTTACTGAGAAGTCAATACCCTGACTGCTTCTAATACATATTTTTAAAATTCAAATTGGAAACGAAAAAGTATCCATTCATGCGGAAAATCGCCGCACATAACAAAACTTATAATAGCCCATTTCTTTATAAATTTAAAAGTGATAGAATAATTTTGTTTGACAAATTATGTCAGGCGATATGGCATAAAACTTGCCGTGTTACTGGTGTCTACTTAAAAAGTTTTTAAAATAGGAGGAATGAAGCATGAAGAAAAATAGTTTTGTTGGGAGAGTCGCTTTTCTTTTATTAATCGCTTTGTCTGTTATACTTTTAGCAAATTCAAGTTATGCTTTCGATTTCAATATTGATAAAAGAGCCCCTAAAGAAGAAAGAAAAAAACAAGAATTAGAAGAGCTTCAAGAACAATTTCAGTGGTGGCCAACCGACGCTATGCCTGGTCCCGTTCAAGACCAAAAACGCGGCGGTTACTGGTGGTGGCCTACAGAACCCGGAGAAACGGAAACAGAACTTTGGGGTAACAGAGGTTATGTTTATGTGTATAAAATGATTTTCGATTATAAAGAAGAAGAACTTGCTCCTCCTCAACCGAAAGAATTAAGACCGTCTCTGCTTATAAAGAAAATAATAAGAAACGTAAAGATTCACTTTGACTTTGATAAATCAGATTTACGTGAGGACGCTCAAGTTATTTTAAAAGATGCCGTTAGAGTATTAAATAGAAATCTTGAAGCAAGCATCCTAATTACCGGTAATTGCGATATACGCGGACAGGAATCCTATAATGAAAAATTAGGAAGAAACCGCGCTGAATCCGTGAAAAAATTCATGCTCGAAAACGGTATTGCCGAAAACCGCATAAAAATAGTAAGCCGAGGTAAACTTGACGCAATAGCCCCGATTACTGACCTCGTAGGTATGCAGAAAGATAGGAACGCTCAATTTATGATTGCCGAAGTCCAGGAGGTAATGCTCCAATATTCAGGAAAACCAAAAGGAATGCAAACAGAACAAATCGAAGAAGGCAAATTTTTAATAGAGACGGAAGAAGAAATAGAATCGGAAATTAAGGTTTCAATCAGAGAATATGTTGTTCAAAAAGGCGATACGCTTTCCAAAATTGCGCAGGAACAACTTGGTAGAGCATCCCGTTGGAAATATCTTTATGAACTTAACAAAGACCGAATAAAAGACCCGAATAAACTAAAAGTAGGACAAAAAATAATTATACCAATTGAATAGCATATACAAGTTTAGGAATCCTAAAACGAATATGTCAAAACCGTTTATCGCCATATTAAAAGTTTTTATAATAATAAGTTTAATTTTAGCGATAATCGTATCATTTACTATTCTTATAAAACATCGCATAAATACTCCCAACACCACAGAATTTGCGGATAAAATTCCGATAGAAGAAGAACAGATAATAGGAATAGTTATTGGATATAATTCTCAAGTAAAAGAGATTCAGCAAATTTTAAAAAACTCTAATTTTGACCCCGGTCCTATTGATGGAAGAATGGGCAACAGAACACGCCAAGCAATAAAAAAATTTCAAGAAGCAAAAGGGTTGCAACCCACCGGCAAGATAGATGAAGAAACTATGCTTGCATTAAATAAAGAAAAAACATAAACATGAAAAACAATTTTACATATCAATTAACAATTCAAATAATATCCAATAAAGGAGGAAGGAAAAGATGTTTCAGAAAATTATAATAACGCTATTTCTTGTTTTGCTCTTATCAGGTTGCGCAACAACTACTCCGACTCCCCAAACCCAAAGGCAACAACTTCAGGAACAAGTAAACGAATTGCAGGGCAAAATATATTTTCTCGAACAAGAATTACAGGCAAAAGGAAAAGAAATCAGCGAATTGGGAAGAGAACTTGAAAGCATTAAAAATATCAAACAAAAAACAAACAATACTTCCGTAAAACAGTTGTCTTATAGACAAATGCAAACGGCTTTAAAAAATGCCGGATTCTATAAAGGCCCAATTGACGGCAAATTGGGGAAACAGACCCAAAAGGCAATAGTACAATTCCAAAAGGCAAACGGACTTAAAGCCGACGGAGTTATAGGC
>Ga0180007_10003899_pt1 | contig 16195 bp, 22 predicted proteins | sample MM_PC_MetaG_FD_121122 | JGI IMG/M metagenome (GOLD analysis project Ga0180007, IMG submission 121122) | Groundwater microbial communities from the Aspo Hard Rock Laboratory (HRL) deep subsurface site, Sweden - MM_PC_MetaG | ecosystem: Environmental > Aquatic > Deep subsurface > Groundwater... | reverse complement strand
TTTGCATTCCGATACTTGCCATGTTCACTCCGTCACCCACTTTGAACGTCTTATCTGGCTTCCCTTTTTTTCGACAAACCCCGATGGATTCGGCGTCGAAAAGCAAAGGATGTTCTTTTGCGACTCGCGTCATATTATTTCGGGTCTCTCGTTCACCTCACGGATACACGCTTCTTCACTGCGCCCGTTAAGCAGCCGCCGACAACCTGTTATCGTTGCCACCGGAATCTCTTTTGGCTCGTCAAAAGCCCAATCCAACTTGAGCAGGTCGGTCAACACATCTTGCAGATCGTGAAGATAGCCTATCGACCCTGGAACGGCCCGGCCCGTTGCAACGTGCGTAATGATTCGGACATAAGGATGTTCCCCACCATCCAGGCTGACTGCCCGATTGATTGCCAACGGCCCGTAGACCGTGGCCTCGACCTCACGCGGACTATGTTTGCCCGCGACCGTGATCGTCTTGACCTCACCCTTTAGTTCGTTTCGCATCACTCCACCACCTCAATCCTGACCTTGCGGGGAACAGCGGAAACTACGTCCACGCCATCACCGTCCATGAAGCCCGGATGCGAACAGGGCACTCCGCACTCATCATCAGCGTCGTCCCCCAAGTACCGGCGCATTCCGGCCTCGACGCCCGCCCAGTAGGCCGCTTCTATCGGGTCTGCATTGTTGGGATTCGTTTTTGTTCGCGGTAGCGATGCCATCACGATTCATCCTCCAGCTTGAGCAGACTGGTCAGGCGCGCTTCCAATTCTGCGTTTTGGGCAGCGTGGGCGGCATCGTAGGCGGCAGCGCGGGCGGCATCGCAGGCGGCATCGCAGGCAGTAGCTAATTCAGCGGCGGTCGCGTCGCCAACCAACCATCGCCGTTTACATGCTATCGCCTCCACACTGCGGGGATCGGGGTTCGCTACCCGTGCCAGCGCTTGCTCAGCGCACAAACAAGCAAACTCGTGAAGCACAACCGTCGCATCAGCCATCGCCAGGCACGTCCGCGAAGTGCCCGCTGCCTTATCTACCCCGCGCACGATTCGCCCGCCCAGCCGCACGCGACAGATGATCGGCCCCGCAGCATAGGTCAGTGCGTCAATCGCCCCTTCGGCCGCGTGCAAGCCAGATTCACATAGGACGGGGTCACAGTCCACTGTCAATGTTTCGCCGACGATGATCTTGCGACCATCGCCGTAACCCAGGCAGCCGTCCGATCGTGCGAAATGCCAACCGAGGAATGTATCAGATTGGTCCGTCATGATTCATCGACCCATTCGTAGTTGCGACAAAGATAGTTGATCACGGGAACCATGCCCCTGTTCCAGCAATACCGCCATCCTCGGTTCCCTTGGCTTCGGAAGAAATCCTGCAACACGCTGCCAGCAGTGCGCTCGGCCCTCGTCACTAAGCACGCATGATCTAAGGCCATTGCGCGGCCAGCCGGCACGCGAACCTCAGCTAGATACCACGCCTTATCTGTGTGCCTCAACCGCAAGGTCCACAGATCATCGCCCTTCTCCATTCGGATTACGAACGTCTTATTCAACGATTTCATTCGTCCACTCCTCTTCGGTACACGGTCGTTTTCGCCTGTCCGCCAGGCGCTCGTCATGCTCTTTCAAGTCCGCGATCCGTTCCCCGATCCAGGCTTTCCAGCATTCCGGACACCAGCTACGTCGTGTCCACTCGTAGCCAAAGCTTTCCTTGATCCGCTTCCGGTAGTCGGCGAACTCCGGGTGTGCGTCCATGTCTATGCCGCCCAACGAGTAAACCTGTTTCCACTCACCGCATTCTGGGCATTGCTTTGCCTTCCTTCGGAACGCCTCAAGCGCGGTTTCCAGTTCCGAGTTCAGCAGCGTCCGCGCATCGTGGGGCAGGGACTTCAAAAACGCTACGGCGAACTCCGGCCCTTCCGGCATGATCGGCCCGAACGCCCACTTCGTTGTGTTGCAGAAGAAGCAGGATCGCCCGTCCGTGCTCGTTAGAATTTCTACGCCCATTGTTTCGACTCCGCTAGGAGCTTTTCCCAGTCTCGTTTTGCCTCGGCCCCCAACGACGAACCATATCGGTTGTGCCACGCTTCCAGTCGTTCAGAGGGTGTCCCCTCATGGTTGAACACAAACTCGTGCATTCGGTGCAGCAGGTCGCGCAGGGGTTTAGGCACCAACCGCGTCTTGGCCCCCCGATAGTATTTGGCGTCGGCCTCAGATGCTATCGGAATGCAGTCCGGGTTCTCGCGCAAGTACCGCTCCACCACGTAGACGTTCGATTCCTGACGGGGGATGTTAACATGCTGTGTGTCCAGCGCGCCGGTTGCCATGCACTCGTAAAGGGCTTCAACATTCCCCGATTCGCACCACAGGCGCGACGCTTCGTAGGCGACTTCCCATTGCGAAGCCATGCCCCGATCCCGGTCCAGCTTGATTCTGTCCGGCGAGAAATTGTAGCCGTAGTGCAGTTCGGAGAAGTCGCACACGAACAAGCCGCGAACGAACACCCGGCCGCGCAAGTAATCTTCTTCCAGAATCGTATTGACCGGCACATCCATCAGATAGTTTTCATGGATGCGTTCGTGTGTCTTGGGGTCTACGTCACGGATTGTAAAGTGGACCCCGCTCGGTCCCGTGTCCTCGCGTGGCTCAACGTCAATCGTCAGAACGTGTTCGTTATACTTATCAGAATGGCAAAACCGGGGCGTCCATAATGTTGGTCCGTTAGCAATGCGAACCTCGTAAGATAGACGCGTAAGCACCAATAGAGCCAGTTTGTAGCCTTCACCGAACTGACCGATGGCCCGCGAATCGTCTCGCTTGCCGCTCACACCAAGCAACAGCGTCCGGGGCTCCAACCGACAATTCGTCGTGCCGATCGTTAGGGATTCGTTCGCCTCATCATAATCAAACACGGTTTTGGATGCTCGGTTGACGGTGCACTGGTCGATTGAGTTCTGGAGTAGTTCGCGCACGGCTTCCCAGAAACCCCAGGCCGATACATAATCCGGGGACAGGGACAGTTCGTAGGTCTGCGTATCCGGTAGGATTTCTACGCCCATCGGTTTATCCCTTCACAATTCGCAGTTCCGGTTTCGGTTCCGCCGGCTGGCGGAGCAGCTTCTCGCACATCGCCCAGTTCAAAACCGCGTGTCGCGCGTGCGCCCGCTGCTCCGGGGTCTCGGCCTGGGCTTCGACCGCCCACCAGCGGCGGATAGCTTCTTGGCACCCTTCGACGGTGCCCAGGTTCATCGCCCGGCGGTCCCCCAGGACGGCGTTCCAAAGACATTCGATCTTGTTCATCATTCACCCCCTTCCGCCGCCGTAGCTTCCGGCTCGCCCGTGCGGGCTTCGGCCAGTGGCATCGGGCCCTCGTTCGAGGGCGTCGAACAAATCGAAGTCGTCCGAGTCGCGGTCGATCCGGTTCACGAGATCGGGAATCGAGATAATTACGGGTTTGTGTTTCATCGGTTCTGTCTCCTGCTTCAGGGTTTCGGTTCTGCCTTTCACTACGTATACTATACCACACACACACACACCGTGCAAGGGGAATCTTCAATAATCTGCAAACGGCTAACGTGTTACTAATACTGGAGTTACGGCAGGTTCTTCAAGAATCTTCAGGCGGGCAAGGCCACGGGCGAGAGGCCGAAGCCCCCCGCCCGCTCGCCTGAGACCATGAAGGAAGAGGACTTGACGGTCATGCGTACAAGGCATCCCGATCAAAATGGGTAAAGTTGCAATCAAGGGCGAGCAAGTTCCAGCCAGGATGATTATTTCCCTCCCAGTCGTCTCCACTGCTGAAGTAAAACTCAAAAAGGCCGTCGTCATCTACTCGGTCCCAGTTGCTCGGCATTCCCGATTCGCTCGCATCTATCTTGAAATAATGCGCAAGCCAGACCGAGGCACTAGCCGGAATCCCGGTGGGACTTATACCGTCTAATCCCCATTCGGCGTAGCCTTCCAACCAAGAATAGGTCACTCCCTCATGCTCAGCACCACCGAGACCTAGAACCTTTTTCCAGCCCGCTCCACTCATGTCGTTTTGCATGTTCGCTAGTGTTGGCTCCGAGGAGAAGATCGCCCCACGCAATCGATGCCTCGGCGTGATATAGCCGATCCCTCCCCCCAGCGTCTTCTCCCACCGATGGAGCGTCCGAAAAGGCACGACTGAGTAGATCGACGCCAAGAGGTCTGCGACGCCAGGATGCTTAAACACGTTGGCGGCACGGAATAGCACCTCGTCAAACCGAGCGCGCCAAGTGGTGACATCCTTCCGCGTTGCCGTCCAGCCTGCGGTCAGCTTGGTTCTTGCTTCTACACCGGTTCTGCCGGCCCCCCTAATGACACTTTCGCAAGTCGTCTTAGCCTGCGTCTCGCTTACCGCAGAGTCCCCCCAGAGATTGCCTACCCAGTCGTGTCGCCACCAGCCCGTGTCGTCATCACCGAATAGTCCACCATCCACACTAATGTCGGAAATCCACGCTGGACAGTGGAGCTTGTTCACCAGTAGCCACGTTTCCGTTAACAGCCGCGAGTTGATCGGGTCGTGTGGACGCATCCGATCGTGCCCGTAGTCCGGCGGCGAGTTCCCCCGCCAATCTGTATCACCGTAAGCTAGAATTCGGCCCGTCTCGATCGACTCGTCGCTCCAGATACCCACCTTGTATGTATGAACAGACGACGCACCGATACCGCTCGGCGCATACTGGCCATTCGCCAGCAACGCCCGCACGTTTGCACTCCCGTCGCGTAAAGCCCACGCACAAATAGCTCGGTTATACACACTAACCCGCTCCCCCCAGTAGTAATCGTACCGAGCCGCTTCGCCGTCCCAGTTCAGCATCGTATCGAAACACTGGCACTCCAGCACCGCGTTCCCGCTGATCGCGTTCTCGGTCATTTGAGACTGGATTCGCCCAGCGGGCGCCCAGGGCTTCGTGCAGCCGATCGGTATGTCGTTGGCATTGAAGCCCGGCGCGTAGATCGTCCGGCACTTTACGAGCCAGTATTTCGCCGTCTGCCGAACCGCCGCCCGTCGCTCGTTCGCCGCAAGTCGAAACAACTCCATGACCTGAGATGTTACGGGCATCCCCGGTCGGGCGTACTGTCGCAGATTAGTCCAGGTCGGTGCGTCCAGCATATATCATTCCGGCGCCTCGTACTCCGGCCCGCCAAAGATCGCAAACGGTTCGCGGGCCACGTACCAGAACCCGTCAACGAAATCCGCCTTGTATATCTGGGCAATTACGTAGTAGTCATCCAGATGGATCGCCGAGCCCAAGCCGTCTTCATCAGCCCGCGCCACGGTCAGGGCGTTGAGGACGATCGGATCGGGGAACGCGAATATCTCGTCCCCGTCGTCCTCCCACGTCAAGTCCTCGCCGTCGGTCGGGATGACGAGCGACTGTAGAATGATGCCAAGACCGCGACCGTAGATCGCGTGCTTCGATGACCCCTCGATGTTGTCGTAGATCGTCTCAACCGTACACCATCGGCGATTCAACGAACTGCCGGTGGTCGTCAACGCCGGGCGCACCAGCTGCACGCCCTCTCGCGGGATGACTTCCCGATCTTCGGTTGGTCGTCGGTATCGAGCCATCAGTGAGCATACCCCGTCCGAACCGTCGTCGTTGGCTGATCGCCCGTTCGCCATTCCACGCTGGTGATAACGCCCTTAAAATCGTAGGCGTTCCCGCCCTCTTCAAGAATGCTGAGAACTCGACCGAGCAAACCGTGATAAGGGTGTAACCCTTTCAGGATCACTTCGGCCCGGTAACGTTTACCGAAGTACCGCGACGCTGCCCCCGCCATCATGGCCTGCATATAAGGGCTATCGTCGCGTAGCACGGACCCGCCAACGCTAGCGGATAAGTAACTCCAATCCTCCTCGGCTACCACAAGCGCCCCGTTGGCATTGACGCCAACAATGGTCTCCGGGGCGAGATACCACATCTCACAATCCGGCGCTTCTATTTCCATAATCGAGCCGTCGCCGGTGGCTCCGCCGTGTGTCGACTCTAGGATCAACCGCTGATCGGACTCAAAAGCGACAGTCACCGCCAGGTTGTCATAGTCGTACTTCGGTGGCGTCGCCGTCTCCGCCGCCCCGTCCCAGTGGTTCAAAGCGAACAGGTGGGCGGGTGACGCCGACAAGAAGATACCCAGGTCTCCGCGTAAGATGCTGATACTGAAACCGGCCTCGTCGGCGGGCACCCATCGCGATTCTTCTTCATCACGCAGCCATGCCATCGGCGGAAGCAGGTCCGGCTCCGCATCCGTAGCGTTGTTGTTTCTGGGCGGCCAGCGACTATAGTCATATCCTTCCTTCAGCGGTAGCCAGGCTAGCGTCGAGCGGATTGCGTTTTGATAGCCCTCGTCGTAATAGGGACTATGTACTGTGGTAAGCTTGCCACTTGGGCGTACAGACGGAGCTGCGTAGCCATTGTTGTGGTCCCAATCAGCCGGAGCGGCAAACGCTCGGAATACCGGGCGCAAGTGATCCGCGCGTCGAGCCTTGTCATGCTCAGCCGCCGCGTCGGCCTCGGTACCCGTCCCCGCCAGGTACTCCGCTTCCAGGTCGGCCGACCATTGATGCTCTAGCGTCCGAGTCATCCCAGCAGCATCATCGGCGTCGCTCCGTGCCCGCAGCGTGCAGCAGACAATTACACGCCGACCGAGAATGCGTATGCGATCGACCTGCTTCTCTGCGCTCTTGACCACTCTAGCAGATATGATGTCCCGGCGCTGGGATGCGCGGATGCTAAACTGGTTCGGATTCCGGGGCGTAGTCTTGCCCCCGAAGCTCCAACTGTAGGCCGAGATTGAGAATACCTGTATCTCGAAGCCCGTAAACGTGCGCACGATCTTGAAGTCTACACCCAGGTTTATGGGGATTAGCTGGCGAATGATGTCGGCTACCGTCTGCGTCGTCTGAAACTGCTTGACCTGCCAGAGATGCGTCAATAAGGACACTTGCCCCCCCATTGTCCACGTCGGACCGCCATCAGCGCTGCGGTCGGCAAACCGGACTAAGATGTACTCCAGTGCATCCTTGTTGCTCCAGAAGTCCGTCCCGCCGTATAAGTAAGACCCGCCATCCTTGGTTGCCGAACGATTACCGACCTTGAAGCCGCGCGTATCTCGGCGGTTCATATCCGGCATCCAGTCTAGCTCGTCAGTGGTTGGAGCAAAGTCGGGACCATGTGGATATCGCTGATGGAATGATGTACTAACATGCTGACGCTGTAATTCCCGCCATGCGCCATACGCCATGAATGTCTGAACGCCGCTCGGCGCGGTTGGCGTTCCATGAATGCGACGGGTCTCGCTCCGAATGCGCCCTGTCCAGTAGAGCACGTCGAACCAGTCTACGCTACCGAACGATGCCCCTGGCTTGTGAAACGATAGTTGCACCCACCAGTTGTTTATGTCGGCACTCAAACAACTGCTGGCGTTCCCGCTGTATGGCTGGCGAACATCGCCGTATCGTCTGCGCAATTCGCAACTGCTCAAGTCTTGACTGACCACGCAGGCCGTCGCCGTTACCAATTCAAGCTCCGGCGCGTATAACCAGGAATCTGCCCACGTTCGTTTTACGCAAACGAGAATCGATGTAGTCCGACTGGGCGACATCATTGTTGTGGGTGCGTAAATCGCGGGCATCGGTTCGTCACACCTCGTCGGTTAGGCCGCCCGGCCAAGCTTCGGCGTCCAGGCTCACCGCCGGGCCGTCGGTCGTCGCCGGAATTCGGAGAACGTCCTGATCGCGCACGTCCGAGTACACATAAGTCGCCTCCAGACGGCGGGTCTGTATAAGTACATGGACGTACTTGCCGTCTACCTGGGCGGGCAGATCGTAGGAAAGGATCGCCAAGCCGCTGCCCGGCATATCAATCGTCAGGTTAGGATCGTCCATATCCAACATCAAGAGAGCTTCGTCAGACGCCACCCAGTTGATCGCCCATTGAGTAGCACGGGCGGCACTCTGTTCGTGGTAGAGGGCGATCACCCGCACAACGCCATCGGCCCGCTGTTCAAGTCGGAAGTCCAGCACTCCTTCCGGCGGGCTATTGATTTCCACGTCGCCAGCTATGTCCAGGCGCAGATACGTTTCCCCGCCAGGACTTAGGGGCAGGAAACCGCTGTCGAGGACACCGTTGAAGTAGCTCACAGATATATGCCAGATTCCGTTCCCGAACGTCGTCGCTGGCGTGTCCGGCAGGCTGGCCGACGTAGCGAACGGCGTGTCACCCTCTGCCGGGGCGAAGGGCCAGTTCGTCCGGTAAAACCGATACTCCGCATCGTTGAAGATGCGGTAACGTCCGCGTCCGTCCAGATGTCGCCGCTGGAAGTCGAGCAGCTTGGGCGCGATGAGCCGCGACCGGGCGACGTGTCGGCAGCGGCGGGCGGGCACGACCTGCGGGGCGAATTGCGGCGGCCACTCGTTCGTAAGCCCCGCCCGAATCTCGTTGTCAGCAACGTGGTACACGCGGCCAGGATGCCGAATGCGACCCCCAATGGCAACTCGCGGGGCCAGCCCCTCGCCATGACCACAGAAATAATAAGCCCCGCTGCCACCGTTGTAGAGAGCGGAAAGAGCCCCGGCGGATAACGCTGTATTCCAGATCACAAGCTGGTCGAGGTCTCCATTGTAGTAGTCTACACCCCCGCCCGTCTGCCAACCCACAACGATGCGGCAGTCCCCAAGGCCGGTGGCGTCGTTTATGTCAACGCTCATTACCTTTACGGCGCCATCAAGATAGAATAGGTGATTGCCGCTCGATCGCGTCAATGCCACGTGCGTCCAAGTACCGACGGCCGGAACGTTATTCGTCTTGGCTTTTTCGACCTGCGGGAGCGGGGTTTCGTGGGTCCAAATTGTGTCGGCCGCAGTAATTTGCAGATTATAGTTCTGAGGTGCGGGCTTGTCGATGCTGAGTACATAGCTGGCGTCGGCGCGCTTCACCCACAACGCGATTGTGAAATCTCCGGTGGGCATATCACTACGCACGTTCACTATGAAAGCGTCCCCCGCTCCGTCGAAATTAATCGCGTCTCCAACCTTACCGGCCTGACTGTACGTCGGGTCTCCGAGCGTCGAGTCCGCAGGAGCCCCGGACACGCTATCTACAATGGCCCCGCTGGCCTCATCCATCTTGTAGAGGGCCACCAAGTTCGCCTCGTAGGCGTTCAGCGTCTGATCAGCAAAGCCCATCGGTGGGCTCTACTCCTCGAAGGCCATCATTACGTCACAGTTCACGGCGTTCGCCGCAGTCGCCCGCAGAGCGATCCGGTCAGCCGCCCCGACGATGATCGGCGCTAAGTCGTGCGCCTGGATAATCAACGTGGTCTGCGGGTGTACGCGCCACGATCCTAGAATGTCGCCCGGCGTCGGCTCCACAGTAAACGTCTTCTGAGCCGTCGTGTCGAGCGTATCAGCAATGCTGTCGTCGGCCTTCACTAGCGTCAACGATGACGCCGTACCTGCGTCGGTCTGCCGCAAAAGCTCCACCTCGACCGGCTCGTGCGTGTTGTTAGTCCCGTCGAAGCCAACCGAAAACTCCGTCACTCGGAATGCGTGGTTCGCCGCCGCGACCAACTGGATCAACGTTTCCACCGTCGCCGCAACCAACGTAATATCCTCGACCACGCCTCGTCCAAATCTCGCCGCCATAACAATCTCCTTTGTCCAGCCGCGTCTCGCGGCACTATGCTCTCTGTCTATGCGCCATCCCAGGCAAAGCGCAACCGATTTAGAACGTCCGCATTCGACGGCATACCTACCGAGACCGTGCGGCGGACATGTAACGTGGTGGCACCTCCCGCAGCCAGTCGAGCCCATTCCAGCGCCGGGCACCGCAACAACGGCGGGCCCCCGATGACTTGGGCATCCCCCGGCCACCGATACCGACGGGCGGGTACACAATATGGTCGAAGCGTCTCCACAACCTCCGGGCAATACCACAGCCCCGCGTCAGCGTTATAGAGAGCGTTGATCGCCGCACCGGAAATCGCCGTATTCCACAGGATGAGTTGATCCAGGTCACCCACGAAATAGTAATCGCCGTCTTCAGCTCGCCCCAGGTAAAGCGCCGTGTTCGCCAGCGATGTCGCGTCGGCGCCGTTGACGGTCATATTCGCCGCCGCGCCGTTGATATAGAACTGGTGACTCCCCGCCGTTCGCGTCAAGGCTAAGTGATCCCATGCTCCGTCAGTTAAGAACCCGTCCGTGACCGCGAAAATCTGCGCCGGTTCGACCCGCCACCAGCGAACGTATGCGTTGGCAACGGTCAGGGAATACTCAACGCCGGTAGCGTCAAACGCAAATACTCGCACCTGACCACTCCGCTTGATCCAAGCAGACCAGGTGAAATCCCCGCTCGGAAACGACGCCTCCTCCGGCGTCACGAAGTAATGCGAGCCTACCGGAAACCGCACTGCGTAGTCGATCACGCCAGTCTCGCGGTAAGTCGGGCTCCCACTCTTCGTCGCAACGATCCCCTGGACGCAATCAGTCAGGTTTCCCGCCGCCTCATCCATCTTGAACAGGGCGACAAGGTTCCCGTTGTAGGCGTCAAGTGTCGCGTTTCCGAAAGCCATCAGCTATTCCTCGGTCACGGGGCGATACCAGTTCGTCCCGTCCATGCTGATCTCAATGTTCTCCGCTCCATCGCCGATCCAACACTTGAGGTTCATCAGATCAGTCGCGGTGTCGTTCACCAACGTAATCTGGTAAGTCTCGACGTTGCCGCTGGTCGATTCACCGGCCGTTACGTTGTCGTGACCCACGCCGTTGTTGAATACGTCCGTCAGGTACACCGTGGCTTCGGTGGGCAACGACAGCAGATAGTCCGCGTAGACCTGGACACGGAGCCACTTGTCGGTGTCCTCGCCGTCCTCCAGCAGATACGACCCGTCGGTGCCAACCGATACTTCCGTGCCGGAGGTTTCGGAACCGGGTGCTCGCCAGCTTATCGACGCACCATCGCCGTGGCTGCGCAACAGACCCGCCCCCGGCCCGTTCAACCCAGCAGCGGCCAGAACAACCACACCGGGGATCGCGCCAACCGCATGTAGCCCCGTGATCTCCACGTCGGAGATTTCCAACCGTAGAGCATCGGCTCGTGTATTCACCAGAGGCATCTCAATTCCTCATGCAGCAGCCACGGTGATCTTGTCCGTGTCCGGGTCAAAGGTGATCGTGAAATCGGGCGCGTCGGGCGTCCGCACAACGATCTCGCTCGCTAGCGTCAACGTCACGCCGTCTTCGTAGTTCTCGCCCACGGGGGTCACTCGCCAGGCGTAGGTACTGAGATCGGTCAACCGCCCAGTCAATACGCTGTACGTCCACACGTCGCCGTCGCGCGGAATGACCGCGATCTCCGTCCATTCCCCGCCGTCCTGCTGCTGCTCCACGCGGTAATGATCAACATCCTCGGTGCGGGCCACCGTCGAGATCGAACGCACCCACCAGATCGTTCGCCGGGCCGAGTATCCGTCCGGCGCGTTGGTGATCGGGTCAAAGTCGGCGTTGTTAGTATCCAGCGCCTCAACGTGGGCCTGTTCACCGTCCTCCAAGATGAAGTCCCAGCTTGTATCTTGCGTGGAACCGACGAACGCCCCATCGAGATACCAGTGATAATAGATCGTTCCCGACAGATCGCTCGTCGCAGTAACTCGTGTGATGTTCCCGAACCGGACTTGGCTGTATGCCGTAATGCTCACGCTGTCTTCACCCCCCGCACAGTGACCTCGCCGCGACATCCGCCGTTCCCCTGGTCGGCTGTTTTGATAACGTCAACTCGCGTCAGAACTAGGCTACTGTGCGTGTCGCCCCAGTCATCAACGATAGTCACAAGACTGCTCAGTCCCTGGAGAGCTTCGATGCTAGCTTTCCATGTGTTGACGGCGGCATTCGTTCCGAACTTGACGCCGACGAATATGATCTCGGCGTCGCCCCGACCGAGCAGTTGCGATCCGTACCCGCTGACTCCCGGCACTTGCCAGACGTCTACACGTTCCTTGAGGTCGGCCACTTGCCGCCGATGCACAAAGTCGCAACTGACTCCACCGATGGTCGCCGCCATTTATCGGTCCTCGTCCGGTTTGGCCAGGGCCGTGCCGCCGCCGGTTGCTTGCCCCAGCTTGTCAGCGGCGCCCCCTAACGCGACCGCTATTTGCTCGAAACTCGCGAGAAGCTTAGCTGCCCGTTCATCCATGCCATGATGCCAAAGGTCCGAGACTACCATCTTCTTTTGCAGTGGGGTTAGTTCTCGAAGAAGTCGAGGGTCGTCGAAAGGCAACACCCCGGCGCGCTCGCTAAACTGTTCGATGTCTTCCGTCGAGCCAGCCATCACACCCATCTTGGCTAAATACTCAGCCTCCCTCCCCCGCCTCGATCCCTGGACCAAGTTGTAATACTGTTGGGAAGTTGTCCCAAGTCGCGTGATCCCTTCGGCCGCCCGCCGAGCCCAAACAGCCAACTCGCTTGCTCCTCGGCGGCGCATTCCGACTATGGCTTGATCGATCGCCGCATCCGCCAATTTCTCGGGCACTGCGAAAAGGTTTTCCTCCTGTAACAATCTGCGCTGCTCGGCACGTTCGGCCTTACTGACGGCAACTGAAGTCGGATCGCCTGCAACAATAGCAAACCGCCGGGCCAGAAGATCACCCGACCCCGTCTCCATTTCCGCCCTTTTTACGTCATCCAAACGACTAGCGATGTCTTTTTCTTGCTTGCCGAAGATCTCCATGAATTGCAGGGCGTTACTCTCTGCCAGGAATTCCGTAAGATCAACTTTTTTACCGCCCTCGGTTCTCAGCTTACCTTCCGCAGCAAAGCCCGGCAGAGCGCGAATCAAATCAAGACCGCTCATTGTTGCGGCGCGCGGGTCCGTGATGAACCGGCGTTTTTTGAGCAACTGGTCCGAGACGCTCTTGATTCGCTGCGCCGCCGCCTCCGGGGTCTTGAACGGCTCAGCCATGACCGCCAGCGTGGCCAGCAGTTCTTCATCCCCTCCCCCGATCCCCGCGAATGACGGTGCGGCTATCGCAGCAGCCTCCGCGATTTCTTGAGCCATGACGGGACTTGGACCAGCAGCGGCCAGAATCTTATTGACTACGGCACGCCCGGTTCCCGCGCCAGCCGCGCCCGCACCCGTACCGCCAAAAGCCGCTTGTAATTTCTGGGCCGACTGGATCGCCGCCTGCGGTGCAAATGCGATTTCCCGCAACTGGGCATACATATCGATGTTCTGCAAGAATCGAGGCCCCGCCGAACCCGCAGCAAAAGTGACTCCGTATGCTTCCCCGGCGGGCATACCCGGTTGCTGCCGTATTCTCTCTGCGGTTGCTATTAGGGACAGATACTCTTTCCGCGTTGTTGCAATCTGCGCCAGGGCTCGCCGCCCGCTGATGTCGTCTGTAATCCGCGCACCGGCCTCTTGCGACATTTGGCGAATATCCATCAGGGCCTTGCGCACGGTTCCTACGGCAGCCGCGATCCCCAACAGTCCAGACACATAGGTTTTCAAGCTTCCCAAGGCTTTGCCGCCAAAGGCCCCTTCCGTTTGCTCGCCCGCCTTCTTCCCCGCCTGCCCTATCTCCCGCAACTTCCCCTTGAGCTTGTCCACCTCCTGCTCACTACGGGTCAGTGCCCGCACGAGCTTGCCCGCGTCCCCAGTCATGTCAACGACTACTTTGGCCATAACACTATCGCGCCCTGCCCGCCTTCATCGGTACGCCGAGAACCATCAGCGGGTCCGGGTCGCCCAGTCCGGCCGCCAATGCCTGCAAGTCCGCGACTGTCGGCCTATACCCGTTCATTCGTCCACTCGCCCAAGCTCGGAAGATTCCGTATCTAAGTCCTGTTTTTTTTTGATCGCCTCGAACCCCGGTAGATCGATCACCGCCTCAAGAATCAAGCGGAAATACGGACCACCCCAGGTCAGCAAACCGAGTAATACGCACTCGGCCCGGCCAAGCCGGTAGTTGACCGCCAAGGCGTCGATCGGTCCCTGGTCGTCGATCTCGAACCGGAACGCCTCGTCGGTCTCGTCCGCCACAACCTCGGTCAAGACGGCGAGATACTTCGTCACCGCTTCCCACAACGGCCGGTAGCGCTCGAGCGGTTCGCCTGGAATCCACTTGCCGTCGTCGTCTAAGTCCAGGGCTCGCGGGATCGCCTCCAGGAAAAGAACCTGTCCATCGACGGCCGAGGCGTTGCGGGCTGCGGGGACGATCCAGGTCTGGCCGTCGCCCAGGACCACGGGATGCCCCGGCAATGGCTCGCGGCGGGCCAGGTCGTCGGGCTTGGGCCGATCGTTCGCAAACATCCCGACCCACGCTTCTGTACCCGGTATCTGCCGCCAGGTCTGTTCGTCTTGGAAATAGCCGATTCGGGGCACGCTCGGCGAATCGGCCAGGACCACCCCCTCCTTGCCGTCCGGCCCATTGCGAACCGGCGTGGCGGTAAATCGCGGCCCGGTTGTATCCCGTCGGCGCTCGAAGGCGTAATCAAGCCCAGCGGCTACAACTTCCTTCGGGCTGATCGCCCGCGTCTTGCCCGGTAGGTAGTAAAGCAATCCAGCCATGTCAGGTTCCCGGTAACTCTTCCCATTCCGCCCAGAACACAGTCTGCCCCGCCTCTAGCGTGGTGTGCCCGTAGTACACCAGCAACCCGGAACCGGGTGGATCTTCAACGGCTACCTCGACTACGACGCTTTTTAGCAGGACGACGGGCGCCTTTGGATGCAACAGGACCACCGGACTGCTTAGACAGCCGCTCAGGAACAGGCTCACCAACACCATCGCGACGGCGCGCGTCCAGTTGCTTTTGTAGGTCTGTCTGCCGTTTCTTGTTCGATCCATGTAACCGCACCTCCTGCGGTTTCCGTGACTCGTGACTCCACCAGTCGAGCACCGCTCGCACCGCCCCGAACACTAGCTGGGTTATAAAGCTCCACCACCTCATTCGTGCGGTCCGTTCGTCGTCGCATCAGGCACAACGACCGGCGGCGTTCCCAGCGTTGCCGAGCCGCCGCCCCACGGCGTATCGAGCCGGATGTTTGACCCGGCAACCGCAGCCCCGACGGTGCCGAGGATTCGCGCCCCGGCTTCGCCGCCGGCCGCGAGTCCCAGGGCGATGTTGTGTCCGATCTGCCGCTGGTACTCGACCTGTACCCGCTGGGCCTCGATTATCGCGGGCATCCGGGCGGAGTCGGCGTCGATGACCGGCGCCGACCGATTGATGATCCTGATAGCATCGGCGGTAAGCTCGAAGCTCTCGGCCGTCCCCTTGGCCGACAGCCCGGTGATCTCCACGTCGTTCTCGCGTGAGTCGAAGAAGTCGATCGACCGACTGATCGGATTCAACGTGAGGCGTGTCTGCGGCTCGATCCGGCCCGTCCAGTATTCCGCCGAACAGCCACACGCTGCACAGCCGACCAGAACCGCCGCCACGCCAACCAGACCCCGTTGCGTGTTCATCGTTCGTGCTCCCTATGGTAAGGCCGCCGTCGTATCGACAACCACGGGAAGATTCGTTCCGTCGTACTTCAGCGGCATGACCAGTGAACACTCGGCCGGATCACCGCCGCTGCTACTGAATACGTCCTCAATTACCGCCGTGCCGCATATTGTGAGCTTGATATGCTCCTCGGTCGCATCGGCCACGAACGTACCGCCCGCTGCCCGCTTGCGCAGGTAGACCGCCGTGTTGGCGTGGCTGATCGCCTTGCCTTCGAGTGGGATGTTCGCCGCCTTGAGCCATTCGACGTCAATACCCCGGAGGGTCAACCTCGGCTGAATCGTGCGGATCGAAGCGTGCGTGTCCCAAATGTCCGAGTCAGCCCCCTCGGTGCTGACAGCAACGCCGAAGTCCAGCTCGAACGAGCGGATTTCGGGAATGGTCACACTCTCCAGCACACATGAACCGATCGTGTACCGCTGAGCATCGGTGATACCTGCCGGTAGACTCTGTGTGTCGGTCTCTATAATCGGATCGTTGGTGCTGTCCCAAGTAACTGCGACGTTGCACGTTATTTCTGCATCGCCTTGGTGAGCGCAGGACAGCCGCCCCAGAACAATCAATCCATCACTTATCAGGTATTTACGATGGAGACTGGCCCCGGCCCGCGTCGCCCCATCCGCGTATGCCTGTGCGAACATGGTCAGCTTGGCGCCCAACCCGTCGATGTCCACGCCAGT
>Ga0180007_10003898_pt1 | contig 16197 bp, 15 predicted proteins | sample MM_PC_MetaG_FD_121122 | JGI IMG/M metagenome (GOLD analysis project Ga0180007, IMG submission 121122) | Groundwater microbial communities from the Aspo Hard Rock Laboratory (HRL) deep subsurface site, Sweden - MM_PC_MetaG | ecosystem: Environmental > Aquatic > Deep subsurface > Groundwater... | reverse complement strand
TTGACGTGCTCCCAACCGGCCAGACGGACTTGGCAAGGGTCTATGCAGGGGGCGACATCACCCGGGGCCCCGCCATCATTATCGCTGCCTGCGCCGATGGACGTAGAGCGGCCGCAACGATTTGCGAACAGCTAAACGTCACCTTCTCTCCCCCTCAACTGCCAGAATTGCAGCTCGAGGTTCTCGACTGGGGCGATCTCAAGGCTTCCCGCGCTCAGCAAGTGGCCCAGTATCAGCCCGCGTTTCTTGCCGCAGACCGGCGGACCGGATTTGACCTCGTCGAGGCGACCTTCACACGGGATGAGGCGGCTCTTGAGGCCGAGCGTTGCTTGCAGTGTCAGTTGCTGTGTGACAAATGCGTCGATGTCTGTCCCAATCGAGCCAATATTGGGCTTCGAATTGAGCCATTTGATCGCGAGTTGAGCCTATTCGGAATCGCCGACGGCCACCTCAGTCCCCGCGGAACAGAACGCGTGACAATCCAGCAATCGCGTCAGATCGTCCACATCGACGAACTCTGTAACGAATGTGGAAACTGCGCGACCTTCTGCGTCCATCAAGGTCGACCCTATCGCGACAAGCCTCGTTTGTTCTTGACCCGCGAAGGATTTGATGCCGAAGTCGACAACGCGTACTGGATTCAAGGAGAGACGATCGCGCGCCGCGACGAAGGGGCAACGTCATCGTTGGCGCGTGCAGAGGACGGCGGATGGGTCTATGACACGGCGGGTTTCCGATTGACATTGGCCGCAGATTTCTCGGTCACTGATAGCCGTGTGACGGGAGCGAATCATGAAGCCATTTCGCTACGTCCCGCCATTGAAATGGCCATTCTGCTTCAAGCCGTCCGCTCCAATGCAAGTTACTTGCCACTGTCGCCGTCATCCGAGAGGAGGATTGACTCATGGGAGTGATTACTGGCCTACACTGCGTCACGTGCGGATCGATCTACGGGCCCAATGACGTGGAATATACCTGTCCCAGTTGCGGTCCGCGTCTAGGAACGCTTGAGGTTCGCTATGACTACGAACGAATGGGCAAGACGTTGACCCGCGACGCGTTCGCGAAATCGGGACATGAATCCATGTGGCGGTATTTGCCGCTGCTCCCCATTGAATCTGAAGAGCACATTCAGCCTCTGCGCGTCGGCTGGACGCCGCTTCATTCGTTTCCCCATCTCGCACGGGAGTTCAAGCTATCCTCGCTTTTCGTGAAGGACGATGGGCAGAATCCGACTGCTTCATACAAGGATCGCGCTAGCTCAATTGTCGTGATCAAGGCTCAGGAAAAGGGCAAATCTGTGGTCACGGCTGCCTCGACTGGGAACGCTGCCAGCTCGCTGGCTGGATTCGCTGCTGCTACGCCACTGGAGACTATCATTTTCGTACCCAAAACAGCACCTGAAGCCAAGGTCGCTCAGCTGCTTGTTTATGGCGCACGTGTCTTCCTTGTCAATGGTTCGTACGATGTAGCGTATGATCTGGCGTCTGAGGCATCAGAGGCGTTCGGATGGTACAACCGCTCCGCAGCCGTCAATCCGTATCTCGTCGAAGGCAAGAAGACCGGAGCGATTGAGCTCGCCGAACAGCTGGATTGGCACCCACCGGATGTCGTGTTCGTGGGAGTTGGCGATGGGTCTGTGGTCAGCGGGATCTGCAAGGGATTTGCCGAGCTCCAATTGCTGGGGTGGATCGATCGGCTTCCGCAGGTCATCGGCGTGCAGGCTGAAAACTCAGCTCCGATTGCCCGGGCATTCGCTGCCTATGATGGGAATGATGTCTGGTTCGAGGACATCGATGCGCACACGGTGGCTGACAGCATCTGTGTCGGCAAGCCACGCGACGTCGTCAAGGCAGTCAAGTCAGTCTATGCCAATGGAGGGCGGTACGTGACTGTATCGGATGAGGCCATTCTCGATGCCATTATTACTCTTGCCCGCAGAACCGGCGTATTCGCCGAGCCTGCGGGAGCAGCTGCCTACGCCGGGTTGCTTTCGCTGGTCAGAACTGGAGAGCTGCAGGGAAAATCCGCCGCAGTGATGATCACCGGCAATGGATTGAAGGATATTTCATCGGCGCGCAAAGTTGTGGGCGAGCCCACACTCATCGAACCGACACTGAGAGCTCTTGAGGCGCATCTGCCATGAGAATCCAATGTGTGATCAATGGACAACCCGTTGAGCGTGACATCGATGCCGACATGCGGCTTCTTGACTTCATCCGCGAAACGCTGCATCTGACAGGAACCAAGGAAGGATGCGGCGAGGGGGAATGTGGCGCATGCACAGTGCTGATGAACGGGAAGGCCGTCCATTCATGTCTTGTCTTGGCCATGCAGGCCGCGAATGCGAACATCATCACCGTCGAAGGGTTGTCTGATGGACATGCCCTACATCCGATTCAACAAGCGTACGTTGAGACAGGGGCCGTGCAATGCGGCTTCTGCACTCCGGGATTCATCATGGCAACCTATGCTTTGCTGCAAGACACGCCCGACCCAACAGAAGAGGAGATCCTCGCTGGACTAGAAGGCAATCTGTGTCGCTGCACAGGCTACGCCAAGATTCTTGATGCGGTGAAGCTGGCTGCCGAGCGGCTACGGGCGTCAGAATGATTCGTCCGATCGTCTTCGCTGCAGGCCTCGGCACGCGGATGGGCACCATCAAGGCACTCATGCCCATCAACGGGGACCCTGCGATCTGCGTTGTGTTGAGAACCATTGAGGCCGCACACCTCAAATCGCCTATCCTCGTGTTAGGACGCGATGCACAGGCGATTCGCGATCGTGTGGACGTGGAGGACTGCCACATCGTGATCAACAATGACCCTGAGCGGGGACTCAGCGAATCCATGAAGCTGGCCCTGGACGCTCTCAGTGACACAGACACGGGCATCCTGACGTTTCTCGTCGATATGCCCTACGTCGCTCGATCCACGGTGCAGAAGGTTTTGGAAGCGATTGGCGAGGGGGCAACGCTTGCCGCACCGTTCCACGAATCAGTCAGAGGATTCCCCGTCTTCTTCCATCGTCGCTTCTTTCGCCCGTTGCGTGAATCACTCCAAGGAGATAGCGGAGGGCGTCCGTTTCTTGCCAACCACGAAGAGGATCTCATTCACGTTCCTGTTGAGGATCCTGGATGTGTTTTTGATATTGATCGCCCGGCCGATCTCAGGGCATGGAAGGGAGTACACCTATGCGCTACCAACGAGTAGTCAATGAGAAAGAGCTTCTTGAGAGCCTTGCAGAGCCCGGCGCCACGATTCTCTGTGGCGGAACCGATGTGATGATCAAAATGCGGGCAGGCATGATGCAGCCGAGCGCACTGATTGATGTATCTCAACTGGACTCCATGCAAGGCATTCGCCTCGACGAATCGACCTTGATCATTGGTGCTGCCACCACAGAGTCAGACATCCACAAATCACCGCTCGTGCGCGAGCATGTGCCATTGCTGAGCACGGTGTTGGCGAAGCTGGGTTCCGTTCAGATTAGGAATCGAGGTAGCTTGGGCGGCAATCTCGTTAATGCTTCACCGGCGGCAGATGGTGCTATCCCTCTTCTACTCTTCGATACTGAAATAGAACTGGTGAGCGCCAAAGGGATTCGATGGATCAAACTCGAAGATTTCTTCACTGGCCCAGGGCGCACAGTGCTCGCGCACGGGGAGTTTGTTCGCTCACTACGGCTTGCGATCCCTAATGCCGGATATGGCTCTTTCTATCACAAGGTGGGCAGACGCAATGCATTGACCATCGCCATCGCATCGCTGGGCATGCTCCTCTGGATCGAGGAACACGTCATTCGCGAGATACGAATGGCAGTCGGGTCGGTGGCGCCTACGGCGAGGAGATTGCGCGCTATTGAGAATCAACTCACAGGCCGCTTGCTGAATGACGCAACCCTTGATGCAGCACGTCAACTCATTACAGATGCCATTTCGCCAATATCCGATGTGCGAGCATCAGCGTCCTATCGCAAGAACGTGATCGGAGATTTGTTGGTTCGAGCACTCGGTGCCTCGTTGCATTGATGGCGAATTCGTTTTTCGAATTCCTTTGTGCTAGGCTGCATCGTTCAAGGAGGTCCTCATGTTGAGACCATTCGTTCGGCGAATCGGGGTTGCCACGGTGCTTGTCGGCTTTCTCTTCATCATGCTCTCGGGCTGTGCCTTGTTTCCCCAGCCTCCCGTTGCGTCCTTCGTGGTTGAATACAACGTGACCGCCGATGTGCTGGTCGTGAATTTGAACGCCGCCGGCTCGTCAGATCCCAATGACGATGCGATTGTTTCTTATATGTGGGCTTTCGATGACGACGTAGACATTGTTTCGCCCCTAGATTACTCGAAGACACTGCCTACTCCGCTACTTCAGGCGAGGTTCCCCGATGAAGGTGAATACACGATCCAGCTGCTCGTGGTGGATGACACAGGAGCGATGTCTGCTCCAGTGAGCCAGACGATCACGCTCCCCGTGGTCGTCATGGCGCCGACACAGTAGCCGAAAACGCAGGAACTTCTACCAGTCTTGCGACTGCCGCTTCGAGTAGTAGGTAATGTCACCATGGCCTAGATAGCCGAGCGATTGGAACAGCGTCTCAGAGGGTCCGTTGTCTGCCTCGATCAAGCAGGTGACAATCAGAATTCCACGATCATTCAACCGCCGCTCCACCTCGAGAACGAGGGCCCGAGCGAATCCACGGCCACGAAATGCTGGGAGTACAGCTAGGCGATTGATCCACCCCTTGCGGCCATCATGAGTGCCCAGGACGACGCCAACCAGCTCACCATCGACTTCAGCTCCCAGGAAAACGGCGGTGTCTTCTTGAATCTCTAGACAAAAGCGTTCGCAGGCATCTCGCCCCAATGGACGATAGGGCAATCCTGCTTGTCGCCAGATCTCGACCATTGGGTCGTAATCGCTGATGGTTAGTTCACGAATGTTCATGAGATTCCTTGCGTTGTTTACGCACAGGATATCCAAGCGTTCGGCAATCGCAAGCATTGACACGCGGCCTGAATGGGACACGGCTCCCATGCCCAGGGGTCGAGCGCCCTCACCTTCCTCCTCGGATCGATCTAGCATCATGTTGGGGAAGGAGAGGAATGACGCAACGAAGAATCGTGGGTTTGCTGGTGATATTGGCCGTTGGTGCCATCACAGCCACCGGGGCACAGGCACCGTTCTCCATTGGATTTGGCGTCGGCGTTCCGTATGAGCTTCCCGTCGATTGGACACGATCCTTCTCCTATCTGACGACTGAGTTGTTTCTGTCTCAAAACCTGACCGCTGTCTTGGATCTTGGCACCTATCCGCCCGACTTCCCAAATCTCTTCGAGGGTACCGCAGGTATGTTGGTCAAGGCGTGGGTGGGGCCCGCCAACGCATTTGCTGGCGGCGGATTCACACTGCAGTGGCGACACGTTGGAGCTGTTTGGGGGTTCAATCCCTATCTGACGCTCAAAGGTGGTTTCCAATTCTGGGTCTTGGATTCTCTGGCCATTGTGGCCCAATTTCGAACCCACGAACCGCTGCCCGTTCAGTGGACGTTCGCTCCTGAATTTTCTCTGGGCATGACTGTGGCATTTGGAAGCGGCAGACCTGATCCTTTGATCTACGACCCCGCCACGCTGTGGCTGGTTGTCGGATTGGGAGTGGCCGCATTGATCGCCTTCTTGCCCAAACAATAGGTTGTTCGCTATGAGGAAGTAGTCCACACAAAGACGCCAGTTTTTGCTTGCAGATCCGGCAGATGACTGCTAATCGGACGATTGGCCTCTTCTTTTCAGGATCAGCTTGTGCTATACTGAACGTCGCAATACTTGGGCAATAGAACTCATAACGAACACTGGGCAACTAGTATATCTAAAGGATCGGAGGGCCCCCAAGGTCATCCGATTCTCTTTCGATTACCTGGCACACTGACGAGCAGGAGTGGAATGAACGAATCTAGAGCAACGATCAACCTCAGCAAGAATCTGAGCAACAAGCCAGAAGGAAAGCGAAACCTGGCCGAGGAACGCTCGTCGCGTTCCGACAACCCCATTCGCACGTACTTCGGCGAAATCAGCCGGGTTCCGCTGCTGACGCGCGAGGACGAGGTCCGTCTATCGAAGCGCATTGAAACTGGAGACCAGCGTGCCAAAGAGGAATTGGCAGAAGCCAACTTGCGATTGGTCGTCTCCATTGCCAAGAAGTACCGCGGTTGCGGACTCCCTTTCCTTGACTTGATTCAAGAAGGCAACCTTGGTCTGATGAAAGCGATCGAGAAATTCGACTACACGAAGGGATACAAGTTCTCTACCTACGCGACCTGGTGGATCCGGCAGGCCATCCTACGCGCCATCACCAACCGCTCGCGCACCATTCGTGTCCCCACGCACATCAACGAACTCATTCGCAAGATCTATCAAGTCGAACGCAACTACCTGAAAGAAAACGGCGAGCTTCCCTCCCCTGAGAAGCTGGCACTTGAACTTGAGACAACCGTCGAGAACATCATCAAGGCCAAGAAAACCGCCCAAAGCATGACCTCGCTTGATATGCCAATCGGCCATGACGATGACGGTTCTGTCCTCGGCGACTTCATTGAGGACGGTAGCGTGGAGTCTCCGGAACGAGAGACATTCGAGCACCTCCTCGTTCAGGAACTCGTGAAGGCACTTGATGAGCGGTTGACAGATCGGGAGAAACGCATCCTCGAATTGCGGTACGGACTCAATGACTATCAACCCAAGACGTTAGACGAAGTGGGCGTTGAATTCGGGATCAGTCGAGAACGCGTGCGTCAAATCCAAAAAGAAGCCTTAACCAAATTGCAGGATTCAGATCTGAAACAGAAACTTGAATGGTTCAAGCTGCTTTCCGAAGCCGCCTAGTCGAAATAATTCTCAGCGAATCGATTGATGGGGTGAGCTTTGCTGTCGCTCAAGACGGCCAAGCTCACCCGTTTGCTTTGATCATTAAGTCCCATGACCAGATGTTGTGCACACACGTCACTCAAGCCCCTGGCTCGATGCTGAACGACAGGCTGTCGGCTAGACCGAGTCGTCACCCTCGGCTTCGAGGTCCGATTGATGATCGCAGATTTTGTTGCTACAAACCAGATGCCCCGATTTCTCAACTAGCACGCCCTCTTCACACGCAGGGCAAAGCGCCGTTGGCCGGTCACCAATTGCATATCGGCAATCTGGATAACGATTGCAGCTGTAGAAAGTTCTCCGGCGCTTGGTCGAATACTTCTCCACCAACTCTCCTTGTTTGCACGTAGGGCAAACGACGCCAGTAGAGACGGAAGCGGTCGCTGCGCATTCCGCATTCGTGCACTTGTAATAGCGACCGAAGCGACCGGTCTTCAACTCCATCTTGCCCCCGCACGTTGCACATGGCACGCTCTCTACAGCAGACGCGGCTGCCTCGGCCAGCGCATTTGCCACAGCGATCGCTCCCTCCCCATACTGCGTCGCAATATCTGGCGGCAGGTTGATGGTCGTCTTGCACTCCGGATACTCAGAACATCCTAGGAAGAACGATCCCTTCCAGAACCGCAGATCCATCGGGGCGCCACATGCCTCACATTTCACGTCCGTTCCGACGCGAAACAGTTTGTTCGCACCCTCTTCGACTTTGCCCTCGAGTTCAAGCAATTGCTTCGAGAATGGCCCGTAGAACTCATTAAGCGCATCCACCCGCGACATGCCGCCTTCTTCGATTTGGTCGAGATCTTCTTCCATGTGCGCTGTAAACAAGGGATCAATGGTCTCAGCAAAGAAACGCTGTAGAAAATCGACCACCATCTGCCCAAGCAGCGTCGGCCGCAGACTCCCGCCGTCACGGATCGCATAGCCGCGCTCCTGGATCACGGAGATAATGGTCGCATAGGTGCTTGGGCGGCCGATGCCTTCCTTCTCCAGCAGGTTGATCAATCCTGCTTCGGAGTACCGGCGAGGTGGTTCAGTGAATTTTTGCATCGTCTCCATCAGTTCGATCGCTAGAACATCGCCGACATTCACCTTGTCGGGAATGATGTTTTCCTTGCCGCGAGCATCGGGCATGATTTTAAGGAAGCCATCGAAGACAATCGTGCTCCCCGCAGCTTCCAGGGTATAGGCCCCGGCAGACACAAGAATCTTGCGTTGCTTGTAGATGGCTGGCGTCATCTGCGTCGCTAAGAATCGACGATAGATGAGCCCATACAGCTTCTGCTGATCAGGGCTCAAATGCTCCGCAACAAGATCCGGGGATCGATCAATGTCAGTCGGGCGAATGGCTTCGTGTGCATCCTGGGAACCCCGTTTGTTTTTAAAGGTTCGCTCGTTCGGCTCTAGATAGTCGCTGCCGTAATCCGCCTGGATCAAGCTGCGAGCAGCTTTGATTGCATCCGCTGAGATTCTCACCGAATCCGTACGCATATAGGTAATAAGACCCGCGGTCGCTTCACCGAGTGTAATCCCCTCATACAGTTCTTGAGCGATGCGCATGGTTCGCTTGGGCGAGAATCCCAATTGGGAAGAGGCGGACTGCTGAAGCGTACTCGTAATGAAGGGGGCTGCCGGTTGACGTCGTCGTTCTTTTTCTTCAACGCCTGCAATGACGATCTTGGCCGCTCGGATTTGCGTCTCGGCTTCGCGCGCTTCCTTCTCGTTGCTCAGCTGGATCTTCTCGCCATCTCTCTTGGTCACTGACGCAACAAAAGGCTCTCCATTGCGCAGGTGAGCTTCAATCTCCCAGTACTCTTCGGCTGTGAATCGCGTGATTTGTGACTCACGATCACACAAGAAACGTAGCGCCACGGATTGGACGCGTCCAGCAGACAGACCAGCAAATCGATTTCCAGCAAGAATTCTGGAGAGCAAGGGGCTGAGCATATAGCCAACTAACCTGTCGAGAATGCGCCGCGTTCGTTGCGCTTCCACTTTGGGGAGATCGATGTCTGACGCTTGGTTCAGTGCTTCGAGAATCGCAGGTTTGGTAATTTCATTGAAGATCAGTCTGGAGAAGGCATCGTCATTCTTGACGACCCGCTTGAGGATCTCGTACAGATCATAGGCGATTGCCTCGCCTTCGCGATCGTGATCCGTTGCGAGGTAGACGTGTTTTGCACCTTCTGCAGCTTCCCGCAGCAAAGCTAAGTTCTTTGTCCGCCGGGTCTCGAACTTAGGTTCGTACCCTTTCTCAATATTCACGCCCAGATCATTCTTGGGCAAATCGCGGACGTGCCCTTGCGACGAGAGGACGACATAATTCTTTCCCAAATACTGCCCGATCGTGCGCGCCTTGGTCGGCGATTCAACAATGATAAGATCCTTCAATTCTGTAGGCTCCTTTCCGAGGTGGCCCATTATACAGAAGCGAGCATGAAGTGCGACATCCCTTGTCCGTTATCGTAGCTGGCTATTCGCCGAACGTCCCGTGTAAACTCTAGATGAGGTGCACAATGAAATACGTGGTTGTCGAAGGTCTACCTGCAGTGGGCAAGAGCGAAACGCTTGAGCTATTAGCACGTTTCTATCCTCACCAAGTTCGCGTTCTACCGGAATTGGTCAAATCGATCGTTCTTGAGGAAGGCATCGACCTATTCACGGAACGTGCACGTTTGGCTGAGGCGATTCGCAAAGCGCTACCCAAACGCAGGCAACAGATTCAGGAGATTGTCAACCGCGGACTTTTGTGCTTGGAGGAATCGCATCTTGGCGTTCACTACGCGTATTCCGCAGCCCTAGGCGATCGCGATTTCATTGAGCTATACCCGTCACTCACAAAAGCACTCCCTGCGCCTGATGCATACATTCGCATGGACCTACCCATTACCGTATCTCTGGATCGTCAGCGCTCCAGAGCCACGGCTCAGTTTGATGTCACTGGCTCTTCACTTGGGACGATGCTTTCCGAACTGGATCGCTGGCATGAGACTCAGGCCACTTCGTTGCTCCATGTCGATGCCGATCGTCCGGTCCACGAGGCGTTGGAGGATTTTGTGGAACTGCTTGGCTTGGAGTACAACGCGCCTGTCGTACCCAATGAGGAGACACTCGACGTGCTTCTCTTGCTGGGGCGCCCTGCCAGCGGAAAATCAGAGTTCATTGACTTCATGACACAAATTTCATCCGATCATCGGGCACGCGAGTTCTTCATCGCACCCTTCCAGATCGTAGATGACTTTCCGATTCTCTGGGATCTCTTTCAGCAGGACGATATTTGGGAATCTGTCGGTCGCGAACGACTGTTCTCCAGACGAACCGACGGCAATTACGCTGTGGCCGACGATCATGTCTGGGCGTTCTTGATCGAACAAGTCAACCAACGAGTTCTTGCTTCCCCCAGTTTCGCCAGGCCTGGTAGCCGCCGAACGCTCATTATCGAGTTTTCGCGAGGCGGCCCATCCGGTTACTTGGATGCACTCAGCCGGCTTTCAGCTGACATTCTTGGGCGATCAGCCGCTCTTTATGTGTCCGTCTCATTCGAGGAATCGTGGCGGCGCAACATCGCACGGTACGACGCGAAGAAGCGCGACGGAATCCTCACCCACTCCGTCCCACGGGAAGAGATGGAACGGACGTATGGCACCGACGATTGGCCTGTGCTCACCCACGGCACTACAGGATTCCTGCGCGTGGGGGACATCGAGATTCCCTACTCAACGATGAACAACGAGCCTGAATCGAAGGTTCCCCATGTGTTGGCTGACCGCTATCGCGCCTCACTGGGACCGCTCTACGCACTGTGGCAGCAACGCCTGTCAGCTCGGCAGCAGCTCTGAGAAGATGCGAACGAAGTTCTTGTAGCAGATTTTTTCAATCTGTCGCTGAGACAACCCTGCTTCTTGAAGCAGCGGAATGAATTTGAGGTAGTCCACTACGGTATCGACACCCTCGGGCGTCTGCCCGATCCCATCCAAGTCGCCTCCCAGCCCAATGCAATCCTCGCCACCAATATTGATCGCATGTAGGATGTGACGAGCGACCCAATCCAGTCTGGGTCTAGGCACAGCTGCTGCCTGGGCGCGAAGCTCTCTCCGCCTTTTCTCACTCACGCCTGCTTTCGTTCCTTCTCGAAATAGGGGGTCGACGACACGTGCATATTCTGGATCGAGGAATGACGGGGACAGGTTAATCCCCATCACGCCACCGCGCTCAGCAAGCGTGCGGATCATGTCATCTGTCAGGTTCCTCAAGCTGGGACAAAGCGAACGACAATCGGAGTGGGAAGCAATGAATGGCCTCTCGGAGAGGTTGACTACATCAACAAAAGCAGTGTCCGAGAGGTGGGACACATCCACCACAACGCCCAACTCCTCACACAGTCCCAGCAATCGTCGCCCCTGGCTTGTGAGCGGTGTGTTGCTGCCAAATGCCGTTCCCGAGAACGCATTGTCCTGCCACGCAAAGACCATGCTGCGAACGCCGCGCTCGAAAAACTCCCGTAGTGTGTCCGCCTTGCCCTGGAGAGGATCCGCGCCTTCTAGACTGAGGATGCCTGCTCTGGGGCCACCAGAGAACGCCTCAAGCATTTCAAGCGAGGTCCGTATGATGCGCAACGAACCGTTTGTTGAAGCCGCCAACTCATGGACAGCATCGATCATCTGACACGCGCGCTGATATTCATGTCCCTCATGTTGCGAACTCAGCACGAAACAGGCAAAGATCTGTGCACGAATATCCGCGCGGACCATTCCGGGAAACGAGATATGCTTGTTGCCTTCTGTACTGAGGAAGTCCTCCCCTTCGTCCAACACCTTCATCACCGTATCGCAGTGTGCGTCGAAGAATCCTGGATTCGGCAGGGGCTGTTTTTCCTGTCCCCACGGCCTATTGGACATATGCCATGGCTTCGATTTCCAGCACAGCATTTAGGGGAAGTCCAGCAACTTGAATGCATGATCGCGCCGGATAGGGCTTGGGGAAGAACTCCCCGTACACGCCATTGACTACGGCAAAGTCGTTCATGTCCTTCAGAAAGATCGTCACTTTGACGACGTCTGCAAGCGTCGCGTGCGCCGCTTCCAGAATGGCGGTGACATTCTCCAGCGATGCACGGGCAGCATCTGCCACATCGTCAGTGATCAAGACGCCGCCTCTCATCGGAAGCTGTCCCGACGTGAACACGAGTCGCCCGGCAGAGATTCCTTGAGAGTAAGGGCCTACGGCCGCTGGAGCATCATCTGTGTGCAATTGCAGTTTGGTCAACTAAATCACTCCCAGTTCGCGCCCTACAAGGGCAAATTTACTGATCGCCAGATCCAAATCATCTCGGCTGTGAGCTGCTGACAACATGGCACGAATGCGTGCCAATCCTTGAGGAACCGTTGGAAAGGCAATCGCGGTGGCGAAGATGTCTTCTTCGAACAACCGTTTCGAGAAATCCCAGGCCGTCTTGGCCTCCCCGAGCATCACCGGTGTGATTGGAGTCTCACTATGTCCGCAATCGAAGCCTAGTTCCTTCAGCTGTGACGTGAAGTAATTGGCATTGTCCCACAGCATTCGGACGGGCTCGTCGGACTCCTCCAGTATTTCGATGGCAGCGATGCACGCGGCCACATCAGGTGGTGTTGCTGCTGACGAGAACAGGAAGGGTCGCGCTCGTTGCCTGAGGTATTCGACCAATTCCGCCTTCCCTGCGATGTAGCCGCCCATGACGCCAAAGGCTTTGGACATCGTGCCACACTCGATATCGACGCGACCATGCAATCCGAAATGATCGGCAATGCCGCGCCCATGACTTCCCAGGACACCTTCACCATGGGCATCATCCACCATAACCATAGCATCATACTTCTCAGCAAGCTCAACGATGGCTGGCAATGGAGCGAGATCTCCGTCCATCGAGAAGACCCCGTCGGTGATGATCAGCTTCTTGGCAATGTCCTTGTTCTCTTCTAGTTGCGTGGCCAGCGTCTTCACATCACGATGTGGGAAGATCACGCGCTTGGCTTTGGTCAGCCTTATGCCATCAATAATCGACGCATGATTCAGCTCGTCGGTGAAGATGACGTCTTCCTTGCCCATCAGGAGGGGGATCACGGCAAGATTGGTGTTGAGGCCGGATTGAACAGACAGCGCCGCCTCTGTTCCCTTGAAACGAGCAATCGCTGCCTCGAGTTCAAGATGAAGCACGTTCGTCCCTGCAATGGAGCGAACGGCTCCAGGACCAACGCCGTAAGTCTGAATCGCAGCAATGGCCGCCTGAGTGAGCCGGGGATCATTCGCGAAGCCCAAGTAGTTGTTCGAACAGAGATTCAATCTGGTTCGTCCGTCAATGGTGACCCATGATCCCATCGGACCTTCGATCGTACGAATCGTGTTATACAACCCCTGATCACGCAAATCAGAAAGCGCCTGCGTGATGAATGCCATCTTGCCCATGGTTCCTCCTTGCTCGTGCCTGCGCCTTCAGGCTACCGATGATCTGACATCGTATCGGGCCGCTCGATCGTGCTCAGAAATGCCATCGCATGCCTCAAGTGGGGGATCGTGATCGACCCGCCCACGACAAGGGCGATTCCAAGCGCTTCAGTGATTTCCTTGTCTGTGGCACCCTGCTCGACAGATTCAATCAGGTGATAGCTAATGCAATCGTTGCATCGGAGCACAGTCGATGCAGCCAATCCGATCAATTCTTTCATCTTCCTCGGAAGCGCACCATCACCATACGTGTCGTGATCCAACGCGAAGAATCGCTTCATTGTGAGATCGGCTTGGGATAGCACTTGGTCGTTAAGTGTCACTCTGCGCTTTGCGTAATCGGCTGCATTTTCCATGGCTCCTCGCTTTCATCCAACCGGAAGATTACACCTGGGGATCGCGCGGTTCACGTCACATGAAGGACGAGGCCAGCAACGTTTCCGCATTCGCTAGAACGCGACGGCACGCATCGTGCGTCAGCAACTCGATTGCCTTCACAAATGGAAGCCATTGAAAGTCCTGATGCTCGCTCGATAGAACGATCATCGACTGACGGGTTTCGGCCAGAAAGTAAACAGCCGTCTTTGGCGTTCGTTTCCCGTTCCTGTCGACTGTGTAGCGACACGTCTCACGAAATCCCGAAATGGCAGATAGTTCGTGGATGCTTGTCTCTTCTTGTGTTTCTCGAATCGCAGCATCCAGTTCGCCTTCTCCTGATTTGAGATGTCCCTTGGGGAAACCCCAATGACAGTCGCCGTGGTGGCGAAGAATCAAATAGAGACGTTGGGAATGGAAGGTTCTGAAGAGGACGAAGCCCGCTGCGCGTTCTTCGCCCTCTTCAGTTTCGCTAGGCGATGTCAATCTCATGATCGTTCTTGTCATACACCCGCGGGTAAAGCCCGAGGCTACGTAATTCTCGCAGTAGGACCTTGAAGGATTCCGGAATTCCTGGTTTCGGGAATTCTTCTCCCTTCAAAATGGCCTTGTAGAGCTGAATGCGTCCGCGTGTGTCGTCAGACTTGACGGTAAGCATTTCCTGCAGCAACGCAGAAGCTCCATAGGCTTCCAGCGCCCATACTTCCATTTCCCCAAGGCGCTGGCCACCGAACTGCGCTTTCCCGCCCAGCGGTTGCTGAGTGATGAGTGCATAGGGGCCTGTAGAACGAGCATGGATTTTCTCATCAGCAATGTGCTCCAATTTCAGAATATACATAGAGCCCACTGTGATCGGGCGACTGAACGGTTTGCCGGTGCGGCCGTCTCGCAAAACAACCTTCCCGTCGTAGTCGTCACCCTCTGCCAATCCAGCCTTCACGCGAGCATCGTGCAGCTCAGACATGATCTCTTCTTCTTGCGCACCATCGAAGATGGGTGTGGCCGCAAACTCATTGCGAAGGACCGACAACCATCCAAGATTGGCCTCGAAGATTTGCCCTAAGTTCATTCGTGAAGGGACGCCCATCGGGTTCAAGACGACGTCTACGGGTGTCCCATCCGGCAAGAACGGCATTTCTGCCAATGGGCGAACCGTCGAGATAACGCCCTTGTTGCCATGGCGTCCTGCAAGCTTGTCTCCGATGGAGATCGTCTTGCGTTGCGCGACGAACACTTTCACCAGTTCGTTGACGCCCGCATCCAATTCATCGCCTTGCTCGCGGGTGAATTTCTTCACCTTGATGACCTTCGCTGTTCCCGCGACAGGATGCATGCGTAGCGATGTGTTACGAACATTGCGAGCACGCTCACCGAAAATGGATCGGAAGATTTTCTCTTCGGGCGTCGGTTCGGACTCGCCACGAGGCGTGATTTTTCCGACCAAGATATCGCCCGTTCGAATCACTGTGCCTTCTCGAACGATGCCGAACTCGTCGAGATTCTTCAGATCTTCTTTGGAGATATTGGGAATGTCCGCGGTGATCTCCTCAGGCCCAAGCTTCGTTTCCTCGGCCTTGACCTCGAATTCTTCGATATGTACCGAATCGAGCAGGTTCTCACGAACCAGTCGATCGGAAATGACGATGGCATCTTCGTAGTTGTAGCCCTCAAAAGGCATGATGGCGACGAGCAGATTGCGGCCCAAGGCCAGCTCTCCAAAATCGCTTGAAGGTCCGTCGGCAAGGAGATCTCCGATTTTGATTTTGTCGCCCTCAGATACAACCGGCCGTTGATGCAGAATCGTGTCTTGATTGGAGCGTTCAAAGTTCACAAGCGGATAGTTGATCTTCTTGCGCCCTTTCCTAATGACGATCTCCCGAGCGTCGACAGATTCGACGATCCCTTCGTCTTCAGAGACAAGCAACATGCCCGAATCCATGGCTGCTTGGCGCTCGAGACCCGTTCCGACTCGCGGAGCCTCTGGCCTTAGCAATGGAACGGATTGGCGCTGCATGTTCGCGCCCATCAAGGCGCGGTTGGAGTCATCATGCTCAAGGAATGGAATCAAGGCTGACGAGATGCCGACCAGCGCTTGTGGGCTGATGCCGATGTAGTCCACTTCTGTGGGGGGGACTAGATAAACTTCTTCTCGTCCGGTTCGAACCTCGATTCGTTCCCCCATCAACTTGCCGTTCTTATCCATGGGCGTGGTCGCAGGAGCCAGCTTCAAATGCTCTTCATCGTCAGCCATCAAATAGTCGATGTGGTCAGTCGCCTTGCCGTTAACCACTTTGCGATACGGAGCCACAAGAAAGCCAAACTCGTTGACGCTCGCGTAGCAGGCTAACGACGTAATGAGTCCGATATTCTGACCTTCGGGGGTTTCAATCGGACAGATACGCGCGTAGTGAGATGAGTGAACGTCG
>Ga0180007_10003897_pt1 | contig 16202 bp, 17 predicted proteins | sample MM_PC_MetaG_FD_121122 | JGI IMG/M metagenome (GOLD analysis project Ga0180007, IMG submission 121122) | Groundwater microbial communities from the Aspo Hard Rock Laboratory (HRL) deep subsurface site, Sweden - MM_PC_MetaG | ecosystem: Environmental > Aquatic > Deep subsurface > Groundwater... | reverse complement strand
TTTTCTTCATCATAGATATCGTTTATGCGTTCTTCTTGGTTTGATTTTCTTCTTTTTGTCATAAAGCCCCCCTTATATGATTCTCGCGTTATACAATAGAAATATTTATATAGATATATATACCTTGCTTATATGAAAAATATATAGTATATACTTGTAGGGGGGGATATAGTTGGAAACAAGGAAATTAATCAAGTTTGGTAATTCGTCACATGTTATTTCTATACCTGGGACATGGTTAAAGAAAAATAATTTGAATAAAGGAGATTTAATTTATTTTGAGCAGAATGGGGATAATGGGCTTGTTATTTCACCTGAGAAAAAGGAGAGTATCAAAGAAGAAAAAGAAATAACAATTCTTACAGAAAAGAAGGATATCTCTATACTGACTAGAGAAATAGTGTCTGCGTATCTTGAAAATTATCGTATACTAAAACTAAAAGGTAACAATATCCAGGGGTTGGCTCGTGAACTAAAGCCCAGGATTCAAAATCTTATTGGTCTTGAGGTAATAGATCAAGATACTGGAATTCTTGTGGCAAAAGATTTGTTAGATTTGGATGCGGTTTCCTTGTCAGATGTTCTAAAAAGGATGGATATAATCGCGCGGGCAATGTTAACTGATATTGGGGCTGCAGGTAAGAGGATTAATCCTGATGATCTTAATCAAAGAGATGAAAATGTTAATAGGTTATACTTTCTCGCTTTGAGAACCATCAGAAAGGCTTTGGATGATACTAATCTTCGTACCAGATTGGGCATGAGTAATGGGGACCTTTTAAGGATTTGGCATCTTATTCATCATATAGAAACTATCGCGGATGAAGCAAAGTATCTTAGTGCCCTTATAAAAAAAACTACGTCTTCTGCAAAAGAACTTGATTGTTTTATTGATACATTGGCTGAAATTGAAAAATTGTATATAGAAACTATGAAGTCAGTATATAAAAAAGAACAAGAAACAGCGTATATTCTTTCGCAACGAAAAGATGGTTTAATCAAAAAAATTGAAAAATTATGTCGTGCAAGTGCGGGCAATCTTTCTGCTCCTTATGAAAGATTGAAAAATATTGTTAGGGAGATACATAAACTCGGGAGGAGGGTATATAGTTAATTATTTCTTATGATAGGCATATTTATAAATAGGGTATGTAGGAGATGTGAATGATTCGTAGGATGCCTAATCATAATAATGCACAGGAAGGTCCGAAGATTTCTTATATGAATACTCAAGAGACTCTTTCCCTACCGCCAAAAATTTTTTCGGATCTTAATCACTATAAGAGTGGACCTTTATCTGATAGGCTTAGGGCTCTGAATATTAATCCGAATGAATTAACAAGAATTTCTGTTGAGCCAAGTGAGGGAGTAGGTATGCTAGAGCGTGCTAACGCGTTTGTTGTTAGTTTGTATGGTAGTGCGGATGAAGTGCGCGGTAGGCTTTTTGCTAAGACAATATTCCAAGGCCAACGCCCTACTACATTTAAACCCCAAGTTATCCGTGCACGCCACAGTATAGAATACCAGTTTAACCAAATGCTCTTATGGGATAAGTATGGTCTCCCAACACCGCATGTTATGGACTATGTTAAAGAAATACGTTATATGGGGTCTGAAAGTAGGAGTATTGAGGGAATTAGTATGGAAGGGGTTTGGTCACCTACCCATGACCTAGACCTAATTGCCATTGATCAAAGGATTAGAGAATTTACGGAAAGATGTGGGAAGAATTTTGAACCTAGAGATACCGTAAATAGGTTAGAGAAGCAAATAAAAGAGTTAAAAGCGCTTAGGGAAGAAATTCTTGGTTCGGCATTGGCAACTGTTTATGATTTTGCAATTTTTGGAACTCCTAAAATAAGTTCTGATGATGTGGCTAGGCCAAAGAACCCCTTGAGTTTCAGTTTTAGAAGATTGAAACATTACATGCAACAAATGGTTCTTTGGGATAATATTGATAGGGGGCAATTTAACATAGATGATCTTCCAGAGCAAAGAGTTAAGATACTTGGTCCATTGGGTGGACATATACATACAGCAAGAAGGACTCTTTGCGGGACTATAGAAGAGTTTATGAGGGAAAATATGGCCTATCGGCAAGGTGATGAATTTTTACATCATATGGCTTATCATTGGGTAAATAATGATCCTCTTGATCCTGAGCCGAGGAAAAGAACTGTAATTTTTGATGCTGATCGCACTACAATCAGTGCACTTGCGCATGCCCAAGCTAAGGTTTTGTTTAATCCTATCCCTGGAGTAGATTATGAAATTAAGCATAGTGTCCTTAAAACTGCAACAGATCGTGCAAGGTTGCGATTAGAGTCTGCTATTGCACAGGAAAAGAGTCAAGAAGGACTGTTTGATTTTGATGAAGAAAGTATGCGAAGAAATCTTGACTTTGCAGCAGTATATGAAATGCTTTGTTGTTTAGGAAGAAGGGCACAAGATGCTCTTATTAATAGGGATCTCCATGAAAAAAGATTTCATAATGTGATTGAGTACAAGAATAATCACATTCCTGAAGAATTTGGATTAAATGGTCAAGTAAATCTTGTTGGGGGGTATGACATACCGCAAGCTATAGCAAGATTGAGGCATTCTTTACATGAACTTTTTTTGTGGATGAGAGGAGGAAGAACTGATTACAGAATGTCGGCAGGTCAAAAAAGATCGGTAGAAACCCTTGAGGCTCTTGTAAGAGCAACCAATATACTTGAAAAATAATATATTTGTTTTCAAAACCTTTAAAAGCCTAGTTTCTATTATTTAAAAGTGTTAAATTTCGGTTTTTCAACAATGGAAAATGATAAGACAGCCTATATTGACTTTTCTAGGGCATGTGGACTCTGGAAAGACAAGCATTCAAGATTTTATTAGAGGGACGAATATTACTGAAAAAGAAGCTGGTGGGATAACCCAAAAGATATCTTCTACAAACATAACTACAAGTCAAATAAAGAAGATTTGTGGGAATTTGCTAAATATTCTTAAAATCAAGCTTAATATTCCTGGTATATTAATGGTGGATTCTCCTGGACATGCTGCCTTTAATAATTTAAGGAAAAGAGGAGGCAATCTAGCGGATATTGCTGTTTTAGTTATTGATATTAAAGAAGGGATTATGCCTCAAACAAAGGAGTCTCTTGAGATTTTAAAAAGTTATAAGACTCCGTTTGTTATTGCTTTAAATAAGATTGATGCTATTTCTTCTTTTAGGTCAAATACTTCCTCTCCTTTAATTTTGAATTTGAAATCGCAACCTGAGAGCACTGTGAAAGAAATTGAAACTAAGCTTTATGATGTGGTTGGAAAGTTATCAGAATCTGGACTTAATGCAGAAAGATTTGACAGAATTGATGATTATACAAAGCAGATTGCTATTATTCCTTGCAGTGCAAAAACCGGAGATGGTATTCCTGAGTTGTTGGCTGTTTTAGCTGGTTTAGCTCAGAAGTATTTAGAGGATTCCTTGAGCATTGAAGTTAAAGGAGCTGCAAAGGGTACAATATTAGAAATTAAAGAAATGCGTGGTGTTGGAAAAGTTCTTGATGTTATTATTTATGATGGCAGTTTAAAACAAAATGATAAGATAGGAATTGCTACTCTTGGTGAGCCAATAATAACAAAAGTAAGAAGCATATTTGAGCAGGGTAGAGGAAAACTTGTTACAAAAAAAGAAGTTTCTGCTGCTGCAGGTGTTTTGATTGTTGCACCTGAAGTTGATGATGTTATTGCCGGAATGCCTGTTCAAGTTATTAAAAATAATGAAGAAAAAGTTAAGAAAGAACTAATGCAGGAGATTAAAGAAGTTGTTATTCAAACTGATAAAGATGGAGTAATAATTAAAGCTGATACTTTAGGATCTTTAGAAGCTTTAAGCGGTATGGTTAAGGAAAAAGGCATTTCTATTAAAAGAGCTTCTATAGGACATATAAGCAAACATGACATTGCTGAAGCAAGTGCTGAAAAGGAATTACAGAAAAAAGTTATTTTAGGGTTTAATGTTAAAAATATTTCTTCTAGCGAAGTTAAGGTAATAACAAATAATGTTATTTATAAGATATTGGATGATTACGATGATTGGGTTGAACAATCTAAAAGAGAAGAAGAGCAAAAAGAGCTTAAAGAAATTATTTTTCCTGCAAAGGTGCAGATATTAAGGGGGTGTGTGTTTAGACAAAGTCATCCTGCAATTGTTGGTGTTCGTGTTTTAGCTGGAAAATTAAAGAACGGTGCTCCTTTGATTAAAGAAGACGGTTCTAAGGCTGGAGAAATAAAAAGTGTGCAGTTGGATGGAGAGAATGTTTCTGAGGCTGGAAAGAATGAGGAAGTTGCTATATCCTTGCCTGGGATTACTGTTGGAAGGCAAGTAGATGAGGACACTATTTTATATACTGATGTGTCTGATAAAGATTTTGTTAAGTTGAAGAAATTGAAAAAATTTTTAAAGGGTGATGAAATTGAGGTTTTAAAGGAGATTGCTATTATTAAGAGAAAGGCTGCTCCTTTATGGGGAATTTAAATGGTTGATATGAAATTGGTTATAAATGATGTAAAAACCGGGAAAAGCTATAAGAAAGAGTTAGATCTGGATTTGGGTGGTGTTAAGATAGGTGATAAGGTTGCTGGTGAACAAGTTGGTTTGAAAGGTTATGAATTGCAATTTACTGGTGGGAGCGATGATGCTGGTTTTCCGATGAGGAAAGATATTGATGGTCCGAATAGGAAAAAAGCCCTAATGGGTTCTGGTCCGGGTGTTAGGATTAAAAGGAAAGGTATGAAATTACGTAAAACTGTTAGGGGAAATGCGATTGGAGCTAAAATTGTTCAGGCGAATTTGAAGGTTGTTAAGTATGGGGCTGAAAGTCTGGAGAAAGCCTTAGGTGTTGAGAAGAAGGAAGAACTAGAAGGGCAACCTTCTTTAAAAAAGAACGTTGGCGAAGAAAAGGCTAAAGAGAAGAAAGTTGAAGAAAAGCCTGTGGAAAAGAAAGTTGAAGAGAAACCCAAAGAGGCTGAAGCAAAAACTGAAGAGAAGAAAGTTGAAGAGAAAAAAGAAGCTTAATGTCCTTTTATTCTAATTATTGTTGTTATATCTTTTGATTTTTTTATTGTTATTTTAGAATTCTTTTTGAAGGTTAAAATCTTTTGACTATTATCTGCGGATACTGTTGCAATACCTCTAGTTATTTTTACTTGTATTTGTTTATTGTCTGGGACTATTATTGGTTTTGTTTGTGAAGTGGGATTATTAAAGGCTATTCCAATTTTCCCTTTAGAAAATCTTTTTCTTGTGATTGATTTAAAATAACCTGTTGAGCCATAGGGTGTTGCAACTACTAATCCATCTCCTATGAATTCATCTTTATACATCTTATTTCCTACTTTTAATTTAAATCTTAAAGCTTCAAATTGATTTTTACTTCTAATAACTATATCATTTACTGCTTTTAGGTTTTTTAATTGGAGTTTAATGCAATTTTCTTTTGCGTAACTTTTGTTCTTTAATTGTTTGAGAATATGGCTATATGGAGCAATAGAACATAGGTGACATACTTTGCTATCTTTAATCAATAATTTTGGGATTTTTGGGAATAATCTTTCAGATATGAAAAAGGTTCCATCACCTCCAAAAGAAATCACTATTTTTGGGTTTTTATTTACGATTTTGAAATTATATTTTTTTAGCTGTTTTTTTAGATTTGTTGAAGAATATTTCTTTTTGTCTACTAAGGCAATTCTCATGATTAAATTAGGTGTTGTTTTTTTATATAAATGTTGATAGTATTTTTAGTCATTCTACAGTTAATAGAGTATATTTATATATGGTTAGATTGGTTCTATTGATATGAAGCATAACTATAAGGTAACTGCTACTATAATACTCCTATTTCTTGCTGCCCAATTTATTGGGTTGGTGATAGTGGATAAATTAACTGGGGAAGAGCTTGCGTTTGGTATTGAGAGACCTGATTTAGACAAAGAAACAAGCTTTATTCATATTTTTTTAATCATTATTATTGTGACTATTGTTGCGCTGGTTATTGCTAGATTTAAGGCTGTAAGACTATGGAAATTTTGGTTTTTTCTTTCTCTTACTCTTGTTTTGACTATTTCCTTAAGTGCTTTTTTTAATCAGTATGTTGCTCTTTTTTTAGCTTTATTAGGGGTTTATTTTAGGATTATTAAACCTAATGTGATAGTGCATAATTTAAGTGAGTTATTTATATATGGTGGTTTGGCTGCTATTTTTGTTCCTGTTTTAAGTATACTTTCTATTTCAATTTTACTTGTTTTAATAGCTGGATATGATGCTATAGCTGTATGGAAAACAAAACATATGATTCGTTTAGCTAAATTTCAGAGTAAGTTGAAATTGTTTGCTGGGATTATGATTCCTTATGGGAAGAAGAAGGTAGCAATACTTGGTGGCGGGGATATTGGATTTCCTTTGTTATTCGCTGGTGTTGTTGTTAGGGATTTAGGTGCTATTGGATTTTTGGTTCCTTTTGTTGTTGCTTTAAGTTTGTTTTTACTTTTATATTATGGCGATAAGAATAAATTTTATCCTGCAATGCCCTTTTTGACAGCTGGATGTTTTGTTGGTTATGCTTTGGTTAGATTTTTGGTCTGATTTTCTTTTTTTTGTAAAAAGGAGCTATAGGTGAGGGCGTGATGCAGGTAGCAAATAATATAAATCTCATATAAATCTCAGATCGTTCTTTTTTCCATATACGTAATCTAACAAATCCTTCAGCAGGATATTGTTAAAATTAATTTTTTTACAATAATCCCCATTCATTGATTGCAAGGTATGATTTTCTAACAATTCAGATATTTCTAGCTTAGATAACATAAAATTTTTGATATTTTTTTCAATAATATCGACATCTTTTTCTTCTTCGATTAATATTTCAACCTCAATAGCATCTCCCCAATCAATAATACGATTTAATAAAATCTTATAATTCTCATATTGATAGAGATACTTAACTCTAGCAACGATCATTCGAATTTCAAAACCCGAGTGAGTTAACAAATCATATATTGCATCGGGATTAGAGATATCTGATTCAATTTCTTTTCTAGCTTTTTTTGACAATTTTTCTTTATAGCCCAGTATAAATTTATTTTTTCTGAGTATTAGTCGAATATCATAATTATCATTATACGGGTTAAAAAAGAATATTGTTACTTCCCTTGCTGAAGGAGATGTTGGGGTAGCAAAACCGTCTAACTTCTTTTTTACATCATCAAAGTCCTTTACTAGGGCTCTAATTTCTACTTCATACATAAGATGTGGGCTAATTTTGTAAGTTTAAAAATTTTTGGGCGCTCCAAATAATACTGCGCCCTATTACGATTAACTAAAAAAATTAATTTGCACTTAAAACCTTAGTTAAAAAGAGTAGACAGGTTATAAGCCACCTTCTGTCTGTTCTGGTTTGTATTAAACTCACCAACCAACAGTTTCAACATTCGACTTAGCGTTTTAACAAACTTGCACCAGTTGGGGCTCGCCGTTTCATCCATCGTTTATGAAACATCAGCTTTCACAGCATCATCTTTAACATAAACAGGTTCGTTTCTGTGCGGTTGCCTCCCATTTCTGAGATCCATTTTTCAATGGACAACTGCAGTATTAACTGCTAACATGTAAATGTCAGGTGGGCGGACTTTCCCCACTTTTAAGCCATTTAAGACTGAAAAAGCGATAGTTGAACGCCTGCCTACTCCGGAATTAAAGTATATACTGGAGAATATAAATGTTTTGGTTTTATTTTAGATTGTTATTGATAAATTTTAAACTATCTAGAACTCCTTGGGTAAATGGATTTTCACTTTTTAAAATGGTATTTTTTGGATATGATGTTACATCTTTAATTGGAATGATTTCTTTTTTATTGTTTTTTAAAAAATCAATTAATTTAGGAGAAGCATTAGCTGGGATAAATGCGCAATTTGTATTTAAGAGCATAGGACAATCATTAAAAGAATCTGCTATTCCAATAGTTTTTAATTGATTAGATATGTATTGTATTCCTGTAAACTTATTGTGGTCTTTTGGGATGATATCGATTGCAACATTTGAATGTGTTACGAATACTTTACTATCATACCCTAAATTTTTTATTAATTCCTTTATTTTTGGATAAACTATTGCTGGGTCAATGCCGCTGTTGCTATCTTTTGTAAATAGACTTATTGTTATTAATCTTCTTGCGAAATATTTAATCTCTTTTATGTTTGATAATTTTAGTTTAGATTCTATAACTTTTATAACTTTTATTAGATTTTCCGGGATGATTATTTTTTCTGTTGTTCCGTCACTAAATACACAACCTGTTTCAAGGATATATCCATCGAAATATCTCCTTAATTCTGAAGACAAATGTTTTTTAATAAATGTGAGGTCATTTCCTGAGCAGATGTAGATTTTACAAAATTTTTTTAGAGAGTTTAATTCTGTAATTAATTGTTTTTCGAATATCGGCTTTATTTGCCATTTTTCATCTAGGAGTGTGCCGTGTAAATCTATGCCAATTGTATATCTCATGTTTATGATAAAAAAATAAGGGTATTTAAATTAACTGATTAACTTTCTAAAAATCACCCAATAAACCTTTCAATAAAAAAGAGTATAAGAACCCCAATTATTACTGAAAGCGCGTTTAATTTGCTGAATTTTTCATGTGTTTCAGGAATTAAGTCAGAACTAGCTATATATAAGAAAGTTCCTGCTGCGATTGCTAATAAACCTCCTAGAAATGGTTCTGTGAGATTTTTAATAAAAGGAAAGGCTAAAATTGCTCCAATGGGTGTTGCTATAGCAACTAAGATAGAATATAAAAAACTTTTATTTTTACTAAATTTAGCATGGATTAATGTAGAATATGTAATAATTCCTTCTGGAAATTCATGGGCTATTACTGCGATGGCTGCAGCTATACCTAAAGCAAAACTAACTTCAAAACCTACTGCAATAATGATTCCATCTATGAGAGAATGAAATCCTATTCCTATAATGGCCATTGTGCCTATTCTGTGTTTTTTACAATCGCTTTCTTTACAGATATGTACGACAATTAGATTTTCAAGCAAGTAGAATATCAGAAAGCCTATGAGAATAAATATTAATGCTGAGTCTAGTAATTCTAGACTTTGTGGGATTAATTCAAAAAAGCTGGCTCCTAAAAGGACACCTACTGCTAATGAGATAAATACAATAGAATATTTTTTTGTGAATTTTTCATTAGATTTTACTAAGAATACGCCTAGGACTGTAGCTAAGCCTGCAATGAGCGATAATAATAGAACGTTTGCAAAAGTCATGCTTTATTGATTAGGATTGGTATATAAAAAGTTTTGGAATAAGACTATGAGAAGTATAGTTAATTTTTAATGGGCGAGAGGAGATTTGAACTCCCGACCTTGAAACGAAATGCTAAAAGCTAACATTTCTCTGGCTGGCTTAGCCCGTCTTTGGCTTTGAGTTTGTGTACCAAAGAGAGTCATATAAGACTTGCACTCATTGGGTTGATAAGGTTTTACCCTTATGATCAGTGCTCTAAACCAAGCTGAGCTACTCGCCCATACATAAAGAACTAGAAAGAATTGTATTTAAGCTTTTTTATTTGATTTGTTTTAAAATGTCTTCTACTAATTTCTCAGGCCAGCCACTTCTTAATGCCCCTCTTCTCATGTCATCTCTGCTGTGGCCTTGGGCTCTAAATTGCTGCATATACATTTTAAGTTGTAGGGCTTCTTTATTTGATGGAAGGCCTAGTTGTTTTGGTGGCACTTGTCCTCTTCCTTTTATGGTTTTGAAATAGATAAAAAAGGCTATAAGTAATCCAAATAGAACTACTGCTGAGATTATTATGTAGAATGTGGAACTTTTTTTAGGAGAGGGTATTTGGGCAGGAGATTCTCTTTTAGGTTGTGGCGACGGAATTTCTTCTCTAACTGTGCAAATACCTGATTGACAAACTTCGTCTGGAGCACAGCGGGCATCTGAAGGACAATTTTGACAGTTTTCTCCTGTATCTCTTATTGAATTACCACAAGATGGTTCTTGTGGTGGTTGTTCTTCTTCTGGTTCTTGTGGTGGCTGTAGTGGCGGAGTTATTGGCTGATCAGTATGTTGTGCTACGATTGCAAAAAATGAAAAGCCATCTATGGAAGCCTCATAAAGATGATAGGGATTTTGCGTTTTAAGATAGCTAGCTCCGAGATTTTCCCAAGCTGTTCCAGTGGACCTCAATAATTTTATTTCATCTTTATTAAATCCTTTTTGGCTAAACCAGTCTTTTTCAACTTGGAATCTTATTAATGCTTGAGTAAATGAACTTTTTTCTACATCTTCAAATGTAATTTCGAAGATTTGGTATATGGTTCCTGGAGGGAAAAGAAAATCTTCTCTAAAACTGCTTGGCTTTCCTAGGGTTATTTTTAAATCCTCTACATCTTTATTAAGAGAAAACTTTATTCTGTCTATTGCAATATTGCTAGATGAACTTAGGACTGTTTCTATTTTTCCTGCTTCTATTTCTCTGATGGTTCTAACTTCTTTTGATGCGGGTGCTCCTGAATAAGGTGGAGATAGGTCATATGGCGGGATAAGGAGTTGTTTTCCTGTAAAATGGTCTGATAAATAGAATAAACCTATAAATATTGCTATTATCAAAAGTCCAACTACAAAATTCTTTTTAATGTAAACCACCTTTTGTTAAAAAATGATAAATAGGGTTGTTATTTTTTGAATGACATCCAAATCTTTTTTATTCCGAAAATAATTAATAATATTGCAAATACTTTCTCAAAAGTCATGCTACCTACCCATAGCAACCAGGCCAAAATTAACATAATAACGCCAAATATCCACATGTACTTTTCAGAACAGCATTCTTTTCCTTTAGCCATTAAATCCACCTCTTTGTTTAATATAAATAATTAAAACTGTGTTAAGTCTGGTATTTAAATATTGTGGATGTTACTTATTAGGGGTTGCAGAGTAATTGTTTGTGAGTGGGAAAGAATCTTTATAAAGTAAATAATTAATTCAAAATAGATGGTGTATATCGCTTTATTATTTGGTGCAATTCTTGCTCTAACTCATTATTTGAGTGAGAATTTTCATTATCATAAGAATAAATGGAGAATAATTTCTTTTGGTGCGGGTGTGATGCTTGCTTATCTTATTTTAGATCTATTTCCAAGGTTATATATTGGTATAAATTTCTTTAATAATTTCTTGTTTCTATTTGTTTTGCTTGGGTTTGCTTTATTACATTTAATAGAGAAGTATATTTATCAGCATGCGTCAAAAGAAAAAAAATTGAGAGACTTGAAGGAGACTCATTCTATTGTGTTTTTTTTGTATTATGTGATTATTGGGATTTTGTTAAAAAGTATTGTTGATATAGGTTTCTGGGGTGGTTTGTTATTCTTCTTGCCTTTAGTTTTTCATACTACGCTTGGTGCTGCTTCATTAAAGGATATACACCATACAATAATAAAGAAGAAGTCATTGAGGTTGCTTCTTTCAGCATCTCCTGTTATTGGAGTATTGATTGCTAGTTTTTTTGTTGTTCCTGTTATGGTCTATTATGCTTTATTGGCTTTTATAAGCGGAGTTTTTTTGTTTGTTGTTATAAGAGAAGTTATTCCTAAGGAGAATAAGGGAGATCCTATGGATTTTATACTGGGTATGAGTGTTTATTCTTTATTAATAATTTTTACATGGTTAGTTTAGAGATTTATTACTATATATTCAGTATATACTAAAGGCTTTTATATCTGGGCGCGTATATTCTTGATATGGTTAGTAGTAAGAAGTATTGGTCTATGAATTCTGATTTTATTAGAATTAGATATATGGTTATTTGCTTTTGCTGATAACCCTTTCATTCTCGAGGTGTTAAAAAATGCAACCTAAAAATATGAAAAACGTATCTTTTGCCTGCGCTGAGGCAATAGAGAAGCCAGTATGCCGGGATTGTATAGAAGACGAGATAGAAGAATGGCTTAAAAGACGTAATGCTCGGTTATTAACTGGGTTGAGAAGGAAGACCAAGGAGTTTTTTGCAGAGATTCCTGATGCAGAAGACGGTGTCTGTATAATTTGTAAAAACCCTATTAATGGATGTCCTCACTGTTACATTAACTATATTCAAGACTGGATTGGCAAAAAAAGCCCGGATTTGGTGCCGAGTTTTAAATTATTTTTTAATTTTTAATTTTTTTAATAAAACACATGCCCGGCAAGTATCTTTAGATGTTGGAGCACTACATGTTTTGCAAGTTTTTATTTCTGATTCTTTAAAAGATTCTTTTAACTTTGGCAGTATTGCTAAGAAAGCGCTAACTATGTTGTATTTTGTTCCTGGATATCTTTTTTCAAAATTATTTAGTATTTTTTGTACTTGTCTTCTGTAACAATTTATGGAATAAGGACATTTTGTGGATTCATTGCATAGATTATTGGTGTAGGCGAATGTTGCCACTTCTTTGTCTGTTAAAAGATAAAAGGGTTTTATTCTTCTTATAAATTTTGGATCATCTTTTACTCCGGTTAGTGGACCTAGAATTGCTGATGCTCTTATATTTTTTCTAAATTGATTCATTACTATTGATTCTGCCTCATCATCCAAGTTATGGCCTGTTGCTAATTTATTTACTTTTAATTTAACTGCTTTTTCATTTAAGAGTTTTCTTCTGAATACGCCACAGTATGTGCAAGGATGGGTGTCTTTGTCTGTTTTTGTAATTTCATTCATGGTTTTTTTGAATTCTTTTTTGAAGGAGTATGTTTTTAATGGGATTTCTAATTTTTTACAGAGGTTTTTTACAGATTTGAAATTTGGATCTCTGTATTTTTTTATTCCTTCATCCACGGATATTGCTATTAATTTTATTTTTGTTGGTTTGAAAATTTTATTTAGGATGTAAAGTAGAGCTGAAGAATCTTTTCCTCCTGAAACTGCTATTGCTATTGTGTCTTTTTTGTCTATTAGTTTATTTACTCTTATTGTTTTTCTAACCTTTTTTTCAAAATAAGTATTGAAATGTTTTTTGCATAAAGAAATTTCGCTATTTGGGAGTTTTATTATTGATTTAGAATTACATTGATGGCATTTCATAATCTGTATACTGTAGAATATATTTATAAGGTTTCTTATTAAAAAAATAATGCTTGGGTTAAACAAAAGATATTAAAATGGAGAGGTTTTTATTGTAAATATGGTAAAGATTAATGAGAAAATCCCTGATTTGGAGTTAGAGGCTTTTTATGAGGGCGAAATTAAAAAGATAAAACTATCTGATTTTAAAGGTAAGTGGTTGGCTCTTGTTTTTTATCCTGCTGATTTTACTTTTGTTTGTCCTACTGAGTTAGGGGAACTGGCTGATTTGTATGAGGAATTTAAGAAAATTGATGCTGAAGTGGTGAGTGTTAGTACTGATACTGTTTTTGTTCATAAAGCCTGGCATGAAGAGTCTCCTACTATTAAAAAAATTAAATTTCCTATGATTGCTGATCCTACTGGTAAATTATGTAAGGAGTTTGGGACTTATATTGATGACGAGGGGTTAAGTTTGAGAGGGAGTTTTGTTATTGATCCTGATGGTGTTTTGAAGGCTTTTGAAATACATAATAATGATGTTGGAAGAAGTGGTAAGGAGCTTTTAAGGAAGGTTAAGGCTGCTAAATTTGTTGAAGAGCATCCTGGAAATGTCTGTCCTGCTGGTTGGAATGAAGGAAGTGAGACCTTAAAGCCCGGTCTTGATTTGGTTGGGAAGATTTGATGTTATTTCTTGTTTTTTTAAAAAAGCAATATTTATAAATCTACTAAAATAAAGCCTTTTTGTATGAAAGTAGCGGTATTATACTCTGGTGGAAAGGATTCTAATTATGCTCTAGCTGATGCTATTGAAAAAGGATGGGAAATAGCTTATTTATTATCAGTAAAGCCAACTAGAACTGATTGTTATTTGTTTCATTACGCTACTGTTGAGCATACTCAATTGCAAGCAAAACAGTTAGGAATTCCTCATATAATTACTACATGTGATATAGCAGACCCTGAATTAGAAGCTGGTATTGTCAAAAATATTGTTGAAAAACATCCTGTTGATGCTGTTATTCTTGGAGGTACTGGATTGCAGGTAACTCAGATTAAGGCTGTTCAAGATGCTTTATTGCCATTAAGAGTAGAGACATTTGCTTCACATGTTGGTGAAGAGCATGGAGATTTGATTGGGGACATGCTTGAGAAAGGGTATAAAATTATGATTAGCCAATTTGCTGCAGAGGGTTTAGGTGAAGAATGGCTTGGTAGGGTTTTAGATAAGGATTCATATAAAGAGCTTAAGTACTTATCAACAAAACATGGATTTCATGTTGGCGGAGATGGCAGTGCATTTGATACTTTTGTTTTGGATTGTCCTTTATTCGAGAGGAGAATTGAGTTTGGATCTATAAAAAAATACAAAGAAAGCGGGTTTTCAGGTTATTTAGTAGCTGAATCTCCAAAGATAGTTGAGAAAGCCATACAAAAATCTTTATAATAGATAAGATATTATTTTTATTAATGTTTGACAAAATTCTTGATAAGATAAAACCAACTAAAGGGGAATTTAATGAGATTAAGAAGCTAGTAAACTCTGTTCTTAAAGAGATTAAGATTAAAGATGCTAAACCGGTAGTTGGCGGGAGTTTTGCTAAAGATACATGGTTGAGCGGGATTCATGATATTGATATTTTTGTGAAATTTAATTATAAAAAATATAAAGATAGGTCTAAGAAAATTGATGGGTTATTGTATAAAGGTATTAAAAAATTAAAACCTAAAAGATTGCATGGATCCAGGGATTACTTTCAGATTAAAAAAGGAAAACTTACTTTTGAGATTGTGCCTATTTTGGATATAAGAAAGGCTTCGCAAGCAGTGAATATAACTGATGTTTCTCCATTACATGCCTTATGGGTGAAAAAACATAAGTTGCATAACGATATTAGATTAAGCAAAGCATTTGCTAGAGCACATCATGTTTATGGAGCTGAAACTCATATTAGAGGATTTTCTGGATATGTTTTAGAGATATTAACTATTTATTATGGAGGGTTTATGAAGTTTGTTAGAGGTGTTAGTAAATGGAAAGGTAAAACTGTAATAGATCCTGAGAAACTTTTAAAGAAGCCTTTGAAGGAATTAAATACATCTAAGATAAGTTCTCCTTTGGTTTTAGTTGATCCTGTTGATAAAGCAAGGAATGCTGCTGCAGTTGTGTCTAAAGAAAAGTATGACACTTTGATTAAAGCTGCTAAATTGTTTTTGAAAAATCCTTCTGAAAGATATTTTTTGTTAAAAGAAGAGAAGATTCCTAAAAATGCTATTGCTATTGAGATTAAACCTAAGAAAGGAAAAAGTGATGTGGTTGCTGGTAAATTGTTTGCCTTGTTTAATAAGATTAAGAGGCAGATTAAGTTAGAGGGATTTGGACTGAAAAAGTCTGGATTTATTTTTGATGGGAAGGCTGTGTTTTGGTTTGTATTTAAGTCAAATAAATTATCTGAATATAAAGAGATAAGAGGTCCTCCTTTGAAATTGAAAAAACATGTTGAACAGTTCAGGAAAAAACATAAAAAAACTGTTGTTAAGAAAGGCTTTGTTTGTACTAAAGAATCAAGGAAGTTTACTGATGCTGAAAAATTTGTTAAGTTGCTATACCGAAAACTTTATAAATGAGCCATCTGTTCTATGTATTATAGGTGGGATTTCTTAAAGCATTAACGTGTCAAAAATGAATAATGTGGAAGAACATATTAAAAAAGGAACAACTACGGTTGGGATTGTTTGTAAGGAAGGCATTGTTCTAGCTGCAGATAAGAGAGCTACTGCTGCTGGAAGAATTGTTCTAAATAAGACAGTTGATAAAGTGTTTAAATTGACTGATGAGCTAGCTGTGACTATTGCTGGGAATGTCTCAGATATACAATTAATTACAAAATTGATTAAAGCTGAGATTTCATTAAAAACAATAAGAACAGGGAAAAAACCAACTGTTAAGGAAGTGGCAAATTTATTAGGTACTATCATCTATAATAATATAAGGAAATTTTCTGTTATTCCTGGAATTACTGCATTCTTGCTTGCTGGAAAGGATGAATCTGGCTTGCATCTATATGAATTAAGTCCGGA
>Ga0180007_10003896_pt1 | contig 16203 bp, 30 predicted proteins | sample MM_PC_MetaG_FD_121122 | JGI IMG/M metagenome (GOLD analysis project Ga0180007, IMG submission 121122) | Groundwater microbial communities from the Aspo Hard Rock Laboratory (HRL) deep subsurface site, Sweden - MM_PC_MetaG | ecosystem: Environmental > Aquatic > Deep subsurface > Groundwater... | reverse complement strand
ATCTTCGTCACCATTTTTTCTAGCAATGATGCCGTTTAATGACATTGCCATGAATAAAGTTACTTTCATATTATGTATTGATTCTTGAACCTATATAAATTTTACTAGGCCCTGAAAATTATTGAGTTTAACATCGGAATTTAACGAAGTCGCCGAAGGCGATTTGGGTCGGAGAAACCTGCAAGGTTTCGGAGCCCTTTAAGCCCTGTTATGTCCGTCGGAGCGTAGCGGAGACCGAGGGTTAGTGCAACGGTCGGCGAAGCCGAAACCCGAAGAGTTAATTTTGTTCCCCGTTACATTTATATAGAAAAGATTTCTTTTGCTTTATTATGATGGAAGAAATCAAAAGCATGATTCTGGAATTATGTAAAGATAAAGAATGGGATTGGAAAGCTCATGTTGAATCTGTAGTTAAATATTCCAAAATTTTAGCGAAACAGCTAAATGCTGATGAAGAAGTCTGTGAATTATCCGCATGGTTGCATGATATAATTAAAATCCGTGATGGAAAGCGAGATCTTCATCATGTAAATGGCTCTGAAGAAGCAGTAAAAATTTTGGAGAAATATAATTATCCACAAGAAAAGATTCAACAAGTTAAACATTGTATAATTACCCATTCTTCTGATGAAAATTATATTCCAGAATCTATTGAAGCAAAAATTGTTGCGAGTGCTGATGCATTATCCCATTTTGATAATTTACTTGCATTAGCACATTATGCTTTTGTATTGAAACAAGAATCTGTGAATCAATGTAGAGAAACTTTATTGAAAAAATACGAAAAAAGTTGGAAAAAACTATTGATTCCAGAAGCAAAAGAAATCGCTAAACCAAAATATGAAGCGATAAAACTTATTCTAGGGGAACAAAATTAATTGCAACTAACATTACGGATAACCAAGTAAATTTGGTCTGCCATACCAAATACCCCCATAAAACAAAGTTTTTTATATCCGCCATTACTTTGTAAATTCTCTATAGATTCTTCAAAGAATTAAATAACGAATTAAAGAAATTTTATCTAATCTATCTCTTACCAACACCAACAATAATACTAATAATTATTACAAGCAAAAAACTAACTAAAGTATCAATCCTATACATAAAATTCATACTCTCAATAATAAAAGGAACAATCACAATCAAATGTAAAATAGCCATTAAAACTAAAAACACTAAACCAACAAAAACTCCTTGACCTAATCCTCCTCTCATCTTAGGAACCCAAAAATACCCCTGTACGCACATTACTGTAAATAAAATAAAAAATACAAAATAAACTATAAAAAACATATCTGTAGGATAATTAATACCAAAAACAAAAGTCAAAGCACTTAATAAAAAGAAGGTTAATAACCATAAAAATACTCCAAATACTATTGCCCTAACTGGTCTCATAGAAAACACACAAAAAATCTCTATTTAAAGATTATTGGAGTAAGATAGTTATTTTAAAGTGGTAATAATAATGATAAACACCCAAACCCAATAATACAAACCTCTTTTTCATCATCAATCTAACAACTCTAAAATTTTATTTCTTAAATACTCCATTCTTTCTAAAACATCTTCAGCTTCTTGAATAGAAATATCTTTTCCATAATAATTAATACTATTTCTTATTTTTCTTAAATCATCAAACTCTTCAGAAATCATACCTTTATTCAATATCTCTTTCAAAAAATAAGTATAACATTCATGATTATAAATTTTAAACCCATTTTTTAATGCTAAAGCTTCTAAAAGTTCTCTAGATGAATCGTATAACAAAGATATTTTAGATACAGAAGTTATATCATCAAGTTCAAGTTTCATTTCAGAGTCTAATTTATTCTTACTAGTTTTTAACAAAGAATTAATTAACTCTTCATCTTTAGATACTTCCTTAGCTATTCTTTTTTTAATACACTCTTCAAAATCCATTATAACTTTAACCTGCCATTCAATACATATCCATTAATAATATTATTAGCAAGTTCTTTATTTTTTATATCTTTTATTGAATCAAAAACAAACAATTGAATCTTTCTCTTAAATTTTTCTTCAAATTCTAAAAGTTTTAATTCTTTTTTACGAGCTATAATACACAAATCAATATCTGAATCAAATTTTGACTCTGCTTTAGCTAAAGAACCAAATAAAATAATTGTAGGAGACAATAAATTCTTATTTAAATAATCTAAAAGATCTAAAAATTTTAATTTCCAATAAATTCTTGATAAATCTATAAAATCTTTGCTAGATTTGTTTGTATAATAATAAATATAATTTTTATCTTTTTCCATTAACAATAAACCTTCTTTGCCATAATTAGATAATAATTTTGATGCAGTAGGAGGAGAAAGATTCATTATACGAGAATACTCTCTAATATTGATTCTTCTATAACAATCTTCAAAAAATGGTTTTAAATTGTTAATAATATTTAACATATGTTAATAATATTTAACATACGTTTATAAACCTTTCTCTTAATTTAGATGCTCAACAAAAAACTTCTTAAAATTCCACATGATTTCCTAACACACGACAATACAAATCTTTAAAAAATAAATTCGCCATTCTTTATAATGCCAGAAATAAAAAAAAGACAAACCGCATATAAATTAAGGGTAGGAGATATCCTAAGAGGAAATCAAATCTTTGACGAAACTCCTCCTGAGGTCGGACAAACCACAAATCCTAGACTTCTCCACATACAACTTGGAGACAAACAAATCCAAAGGGTAAATGTTATTGCTAATGTTATTGAAAAATACGAATCAGATGGAGAAAAGAAATTTGCATCAATAACTGTGGATGACGGTTCCGGACAGATAAAAGCAAGAGTTTTCGGAGAGGACATAAACAAATTCAATAATCTTGTTCAAGGAGACACCATATTAATAATTGGTGTTGTACGTTCTTTCAACCAAGAACTATACGTATTACCCGAAATAATAAAAAAACAAGAACCAAAATATCTTTTAGTAAGAAAACTAGAAATTGAAAAATCATATCCTAAACCTCTATCAACTGAACAAAAACAAGAAATAAAAGCCTATCGTGATGAAATAATCGACCTTGTTAAATCTTCAGAAGAAAATGAAGGAATTGATAAAGAAAAAATAATCATGAAATTCAAAGAGGCTAAACCCGATGTGATAACTCAAGAGATTCAGAAGTTATTAGAAGAAGGTATTATTTATGAGCCTAAGCCTGGAAGAGTAAGGTATTTGGGATAAACCATCCCTTTAAACCACACCCTCCCCAAACAACCCTCAATTCGCGTTCTGAATTTATAACTTATAAAATGAGAAATTTATCTAAGCGTAAGTCACATAAATTTTCAATCACCAAAACACTTATAAACCTTATTTTGTCTCAAAAAATATGAAAGTTGAAAAAAATAAATTAGTAACTATAGAATATGAAGGTAAATTTGAAGACGGAGAAGTCTTTGATAGTTCTGAAAAACACGGTAAACCTCTAGACTTTGTTACAGGTATCGGAATGGTTGTTCCAGGATTTGATAATGCTGTAATAGGTATGGAAAAAGGAGAAGAAAAAGAAGTTACAATTGAACCTAAAGATGGATATGGTGAATACAACGAAGAATTAAAAAAAGATATTCCAAGAGATTTACTCCCTAAAGGGCAAGAACCTAAAGCAGGTATGATGTTAGGAATGCAAACACCAGACGGAAGACAAATTCCAGCTATGATTAAAGAAGTTACAGGAGATAAAATTGTAATTGATGTTAATCATCCTTTGGCTGGTAAAAAATTATTTTTTAAGATAAAAGTTGTTGACATAAAAGACGCTCCAAAACAAGAAGAACACAAACATGACAAAGAATGTGAATGTCATGGTGAAGGTAAGAAAGATGATAATTGTACAGCAGATGAGTGCGGTGATGAAGGGTGTGGGTGTAAGTAAATAATCTAAATCTTTAAATATATTTAATATTTCTTAAAATTATGAAAACAATAAAGGCTTCATTGGGAGCGTTGACTGATGCTTTAGAAATTGCAGCAAGAACTGCACAAGCAATAGATCAAGGCGAACTTTCTTTTGGATGGATTTTAAATCAAGCTCCGTATGATCTTGTTGCTGTGTGCATAGATACCTTTCAAGGTTTAGATGCCCTCTCACCAACAGATCCTCTAAGGCAAGGGTTAAATTGGGAGCAGATGCAAGCAGGTTATAGGGCATTAGAATCAGGCAAAGTAAAAGTATTAAATATGGACTCAAGGGTTAATGGTCCCATAGAGTAGAAGTTTATTATTGATTGTTGCCTTCTCAAAACACTTAAAAACCCTATATCCCATCTATCACCATGACAGACGACTACAAAAAACTCCTAGAACAAGCATACAAAGACATTAAGCCTATTGAAAAATCTAAAGAAAGATTTGAGATACCAAAAATAGAAGGCCATCACGAAGGAACAAAAACAATTCTAACAAATCTCCCCCAGGTAGCATCATACTTAAGACGAAACCAAGATCACCTTCTTAAATTTCTCCTCAAAGAACTTGCATCATCAGGGTCAATAAAAGGCACTAGAGCAATTTTACACAGAAAAATAACTTCAGGAAAAATCAACGAGAAAATTGAAGCTTACACAAAAGAATTTGTCCTATGCGACCAATGTAAAAAACCTGACACAGAATTAATCAAAGAAAAAGGATATCCAATGATTCACTGTCTTGCTTGCGGAGCAAAGCACAGTGTTAGGGCTAAGATTTAAGATTGAACTGATTCTTTCGCATCAGATACACCTAATCTATACATTTCATAACCAAAACTAACTAAATTAGTTCCGATAGGAAATGCTGCTAATTCCCACCTTCCATCTAAAATACTATCTGCATTTAAATATGTACAAAGACCTAATGCAGAACCGTAAGCAAGATGTGCTGGAACTGAAAAACAAGCATTTCTAAAATTCTCTAAGGTAATATAAGTACCAAAAATCTCTAAAGGATCATTAACAAATTCCTTAATCTTTTTTGCTGCATGCCTTACAGCAGTAGGAACAGCATAACTTCCAGCCATTCCAACAATCCCTCCAGCCACCAACCCCAGAGGAGATCTAACCACTAAAGCTCCAACTGTTTGTTCTAAAGATCTTCCAAGTTCTTTAATGCTATAGATATTATTCCAATCTGTCATTTTAATTAACAATCATAACAAAAATATCTTTTTTATCTAATTTATACCTGAAATATAAGGATAGAATCTAAGAATTTTCACCCCTCACGCATAAAAACACTGGATTTTACACACACATATACCTTTATAAACCTAAAAATCCTGTGTAAAATAGCTAAAACAAGCTAGATTAATTAAATAATCAAAAGGAGGACAAAAATAATATGGCAACTGGATATTGTGTAAAGTGCAAAAAGAAAGGTGTAGAAATACAAGACGCAAAAAAAACAAAAACATCAAAGGGCAAAGATATGATGAAAGGTAAGTGCCCACATTGCGGAACTACTGTTTGTACATTCAAGGTAGACTAATTTTTTATTTTTTTTATCTTTTATATTTAATCTAACAAAAGTATTTAAAACAAGCTAATTTTATTAATAATACTAAGTAATTTCATTACAATAAATAACACGCATCTCATCCTAACACGTGTTAAATTTATCAATTACTAATTAAGTAAGCGAAATAACTCGCCGAAGGAGGTTGTGAAGCAAAATAATACAAAAATGTTCCTAAAAATACACGAATCATATAGAAAAATAGTAGCTGTCTGTGACTCCGATATAATTGGAAAAACATTCACAGAAGGAATAAAAGAAATTGAAGTTCGAGAAAATTTCTTCAAAGGCAAAGAAAAAAACAAAGAAGAAGTTTTAAAGATTCTTCAAGATTTAAACCAAGAAGATGCTACATTCAACATAGTAGGAGAAAAATCAGTTCAAACCGCCCTTGAAGCAGGTATACTAGATAAACACGGAGTTATGAAAATTAAAGGTGTACCTATTGCATTAGGTTTGTTTTAATTCTGCAATTATACTAACATACCCTACAACAGTTTTATTTACCCAAGTTCTAAGAGGAATTCTTTGAAATCTATCAAGATACTCTTTAAATTGAGTCAAACTTGTACCATTACCTGGACTATTAACATACCCCCAAAAATAACCATGCTCAGGATGCTCCCTAAATCCTTTACTAGTACTGCTCTCTGGAAATAAGGCCAAAGTATGAGCTTCATCTAAAGGAATTTTTAAAGGGGGTTTTGGCCTTAATTCTTTAAACCCCTTCTCCCGAGCACCTACAGCATCAATTATTTCTGCTAAATCTTCTCCATCCAAAAAAACATGATAATGATTCTCTCCTTGCCCATTTGTCTCTACTCTCATTTTCACACAGACTTACGAAGCTTTATAAAACTTTATACTAACACAAAACCCTTAAATACCTACTTTTTCTCCTATTCCTATGCCACAATTTAAAGATAAATCCAAAAGAAACAAAGCACCTGTTAAAGGGGGACCCTCTGAAGGTCCAATAAGAGTTAGAACTCCTAGGGAAGGAGAAGTAATTGGAATTGTTGAACAAAGGGTAGGAGCAAATAGAATGGTTGTAAAATGTTTTGATGACAAAGAACGAAACTGCAGAATACCTGGTTCATTAAGAAGAAGATTATGGATAAGACCCGGCGACACAGTAATAATAAAACCTTGGGATTTTGACGGAGACACTAGGGGAGATGTTTTATTCAAATACACTCCAGCTGCAATTGACTGGCTAAAAAGAAAAGGCTTCATTAAAGAAGTTAGTAGTGAGTTTTGATATAAATGGAAAAAGTTATTTTAACTGGAGCAAGTGAAGGTCTAGGATTTGAATTATCTAAATTATTTCTTGAAAAAGGTACTGAGGTTATTGGAATTTGTAGATCTAAACCATTTGAAGGTGTAAAACATATTCAAGCAGATCTATCTAGTAAGGAGGATCTTAATAAAATAATTGAAAAAATAAAAAAAGAGGATAGTGAATTTGATTGTTTAATAAATTGTGCAGGCATCATGAGTGTGCAAGAACTAGGGAAAATCAATCCTGAAGAAATAGATAATTTATTTAAAATTAACATCCTAGCACCTATAAAATTAGTTTCTGGATTGATTGAGGAAATTAAATCTAATTCAAGTGATATTATTAATGTAGGTTCCACAGTTGGTTTTAAGGCTTATGAAAAGCAAGCAGCTTATGGTGCGAGTAAATGGGCAGTTAGAGGATTTAATGAAAATTTGAGACTAGAATTGAAAAATACTAAATCAAGAGTTATTGGATTTAATCCCGGTGGATTTAAGAGTAGAATTTTTGAGAAAGCTACTGGAGAAAAAACAAATTTGGAAGAATATATGGATCCTAAAGAATTAGCAAAACTAATAATCCAAATACTTGAACTTCCTAAAAATATTGAAGTTAGTGAGATTATTGTTAATCGGAAATAGGATTATTTAGATATTTTTTTAACTTAAAAACAGAATCTTTTACATTTTTCAAACTATCTTCAGTTTTCATTTCTTTTCTAGCATATTCAATTATTTTTGTAACTGAAGCTATTTTATCTCCAAATTTTTCCATCCAGTCATATCTTGGAAATAACCAAACATGAAAATGAGAACGAGTTTTTATACAATCTTCTTTTTGGATAATATAAACATATTTTACTTTCAATATTTCACCAATAGCCTTTCTAACTTTATAGGTTAGTTCTATAAACTCTTTTCTTTCATCTTCAGATAAATCTTCGATTCCTTTAATATGTTTTTTTGCAGAAATAATCATGAATCCTGGAATTGGAGTTTCATAGTCTTGTTGAACATCAAAATTCTCTGTTTCAATAACAATTCCTCCATAACGTTCAATTGTACCCTTCTGTAAGGCACAACCAATGCATTCAGTTTTTTCTTCCTTGTTATCAATAGATTTAATTTCTACCATATAAAATCAATAAAATACTTATTTATTAAATTATCTATCAAAAACCTTATAATCTCTTATTTCTTATTATTATCATGCAAGAAATATATATTGAAAACGTAGCAGAAGTTCTAAAAAACAAAGTTAGAATTGAAAGGGAATTAAACATCAAACTAACTAACAAGGGTAAAAACATCTTCGTAGATGGAAGAGCAGAAAACGAATTTCTAACACTAGAAGTCCTTGAAGCAATTAAAACAGGATTTTCCGCAGATAGAGCACTAGAACTAAAACAAGAAGGCATGATGTTTCAAAGATTAGATATAAAAGACCTAACAAAAAGAAATGACTTAGAAAGAGTAAGGGGAAGAATCATAGGAAAAAACGGAGGAACTCTAAAGACATTACATAATTTAACTGAATGTAATATCTCTCTCCACGACAATGAAATTGGAATCATCGGTGATGCCGAAGAAATAGAAGACGCTATTCAAGCCGTTACCTCTTTAGTCCAGGGAAGCAAACAATCAAATGTCTACACCAGATTAGAAAAAAGAAGAAAAGAAAAAAGACTAACTGATGATCTACCTATTAAAGATGAATTAGAGAAATAATTTTCAAACAAATAACTTTAAAAACAATAATTTTCTCAACATACTATGTCCCGATAGCTCAGTTGGTAGAGCATGCGGCTGTTAACCGCAGGGTCGTTGGTTCGAGTCCAGCTCGGGACGTTTTAATAAAAACCTTTTTATACCTAATTCTCCTCTATTAACCATGGAATTTGAAAAAGTATTAGAAAAAAGAGCTTCGGTAAAAAAATTCTCCTCTAAAAAACCACAGATAGAAAAAATAATTGAAGCAGTCCACGAAGCAGACAAAGCCCCTGCTGCAGGAAATCTTCAAATCATCACCTACATAATAATTGAAGACCCTCAAACAATTTTAAAAATAGCAGATTGCTGTCAACAAAGTTTTATCAGTACAGCACCTTATGTTGTAATAATTGTTTCTGATCTAAAAAAAATTAAACTTCTCTATGATAAAAGGGCCGAAAAATACGTAAAACATCACGTAGGTGCAGCAGTTGAAAATTTCTTATTAACAATAACTAATATGGGGCTTGCATCTTCGTGGGTTGGAGCTTTTTCAGACCCGATGTTAAGATCAATCCTTAAAGTTCCAGATGATAAAGAAATAGAAGTCATCCTTCCAGTAGGTCACGAATTAATAAAAGGAACTACAAAACAAAAACTCAAACATTCTTTAGTAAATCGAATATTCTACGGAGGATGGGGCAATAAGTTCCATAAGCCTCTTAAATTTATCAGAAGAAGTGATATGTAACTATCTCAAACCCTTTTTATCGAATTGTTTACCTAAAATTTCATCAACTAACAAACATGACCTATGTATTCCAATTATAGTTTTGTCATCAAAATTAATTCCCCCAAGATCCCTAACAATTCTGGAAATAGCCAATTCAAACGGCTGCAATTCTTTTACTCTTGCATCTATCAAACTCTTTTTTATTTCTTCTATATCAAAAAAATCCATATCCCTAAATCGAGATTTTCTTTTTTAAATATTTGTATAGTAACCTTAGAATAGAATCTAACTCAACATAAAAACCAAAAAAACCCGCCCTTTTTTCAAGGGCAGGCAAAATAAAAAATAAGACGTGAAATTTCCCCTAATTATTAACAAAATCTATTCCAAGTTCATCAAATTCTGAACGAGTAGAAGATTCACGCCCATAATCTTGCATTCTCTGTTTTCCAAGAATGTACGGGCTTGAAACTCCGGTCATAATCGTAATAACCCTAACACGACCTTCAAAATCTTTATTGATTCTTGCACCAATAATAACTTGTGCTTCCATTGCAATATTCTCGGTGATTAATTTTCCTATCTGACTAAACTCTTCAAGTTTCATGTCAGGTCCACAAGTAATATGTATTAAAGCCCCGTTGGCACCTCTGTAATCCACGTCTAACAATGGATGTGTAAGAGCCTGCCTAACTGCCTCATTTACTCTATCACTTGAATCAGCTTCACCAATCCCAATAACTGCAACTTCTCCTTTTTTCATAATCGAAGAAACATCTGCATAGTCCAAATTAATTAAACTTGGCAAGGTAATTGTCTCAACAATTCCTTTAATCATAGTACTAATAAGTTCATTAGCAACCGCAAAAGCTTGTTGAATGGGTAATTGTCCCGCAATATCAACCAATCGATTATTATCAATAACAATTGCAGTATCAACATAATCTCTTAATTCTTGCAATCCAAATTCAGCCTTGTCAATTCTTGCTTTTTCACATTCAAAAGGCATTGTTACAACTCCAATTACAACTGCTCCAGTTTCTTTAGCAAGTTGTGCAATAACAGGACATGCTCCAGTAGCAGTTCCGCCCCCTTCTCCACCAATAACAAAAATCATATCTGCTCCAGAAACTGCTTTTTTCAATTCTGATACAGATTCTTTTGCTGCTTCTCTTCCAACTTCAGCCTTACCTCCAGCACCAAGTCCACGAGTTAACTCCTTACCAATAAGGATTTTCTCATCAGCCTTGGTTATGCTAAGATGCAATGCATCAGTATTTACCGCATAAACAGTAGCCCCGCTAATTCCTTTATTAAAAAGCCAAGTCACTGCATTACCTCCTGCACCACCAACACCAAAAACTTTAATATTCGCCTTACCAGCCTTTAAATCATCGAAATTAATACTATGACTCTCGATATTATTTATCGCTTCTTTTGTAAAATCTAAAACCATCTGATCTCTTTTTATCTCCTCCTTTCAAACAATTTGCATCGATGCGTTTGTTTTCAACACAACATTTAAATAATAGTATCACCTATCATTTAAGAAGGTTAATATACTACAGAATATACTTTCAACTACAAGAATCCAAAAAGAAGTCAATCACCACCTCTTCATACAACGATTTAAACCGCTGCCACGGTTCAAATTTAACATAATAGAAGTAAATATGTTCTAAAGTTTATAAGGATTTAGGTTGTTTTAAATCAATTTCACCAATCGATCAATCTTTCCCCAGCATTTCTCCAAATTCCCATTAGCCTTTTCCAAAACAACCTTCAAAAAATCATCATCAACCAAAACCTTACCATCAGCATAAACAGGAAACGAAATATTCTCACTGCTCATCAACTCAACCAACCTCTTTTTATCAATAGACAAAATCCCGCTCTTCTTCCATCCGTTATTTCGAGCAGCACTAAACAACTTCCATTGCGATTCAGCATCAACACAACTAACAACAATCAAACAAGGTTCTTGTTTAAACAAAACAGTCCCTTCGATTTTCTCACTAACCAACTTATCAAGTTCCTTCCGCAGTTCACCAAAACTAATCTTATCATGACTCCTAAACAAAAACAAGCCCGGCATTTTCTTAACCTCATCCCTAATCAAAACAATCCTGCCCGAACATGAAGAAGTAGTAAAATAATCATCACTAGAATTAATTTTCTCACACAATTTAACAATGGGCTCATCAATACTGTGTATACTACTCTTATCTCCCTTGCCAAGAGCCATTTGCTTTGAATTATTAAAATTAAATACCATAAAACATCAAACTAGAATTAATTTTTAAACTTACTCCTTACTCAAAAACTCAGTATACCTACACTTTCCACAATAAAACCGATTATGAGCCTTCATTAAAAAAACACCAAGCCCACACCTAGGACAACTTTTTTCTCTAACAAGTTTATCTCCCTCAATCTTATACATCTTATATTTCTTTGAAGTAGGTTTGTTTTTTGCTTTCTTCTTTCCCTTTGCATTTTTGGCCATTTTTTGTACTCCTTGTTTAAAATGGGCAAATTAGAAAATTTTTAATTTTCTATACTTTCCCATATTATAATTTATCCTAAATTAAATTATTCCTAATTTATCTTAAAACTAAGAGTTTTTAAAGCCTTCGATTATACTCTAATAAATGCAATTACAACCCTGCCCCTTTAACCCTCAAATACAAATTAGAAATAATCAATAAAGCTGCAATAAGCCCAACAACCCATGCTAATTTTTTAAAAAATTTCTTCCGTTCTAAAATCCATCTCTCAACATCCTGAACCTCTCTCCTAAGTTCACTATTAAATTTAGACGATCGTTTTCTTGTTTTCTTCACACTCTTTTTCTTAACCATAATAAATATAAGAAATAAGACTTTATAAATTTTTATTAAGCTGCATCTAAGATAAAATGGCTAAGAACCATGCCCTCTAGCAAATTAAGCGCAGCAGGCCTTCCTTCATCAGCAGCAACCCTCATTAACAATTCATCATCAGTCATAGTAAGTCCACCTAGAACTTCTTCAGCTAAATATCTTGCTCTTTCTTCAGGATCATCTGGAGTTTTTCCATCCGCTGCATAAACCCCATCAAGAAAAGCACTACCTACCTGAGCATAAGTTTTGATTTCTTCACTTGTCCATACCATTTAAGAATTAATAAAACCTTCGTATTTAAGTATTTATATTTTTAATTTGCTTTATTCTCTTCCTCGCCTTTTTGCTCTTCCTTCTCAGCCTTTTTCTCTTCCTCAGGTCTCTCTTCTACCGGAACCTCTCCCCCTTCACTTCCTTCACTTTTATCCTCTACCTTCCCTTCAGAAACCTCTTCAGCAGGCTTTTCAGCCTCTTCAGGAGCCTTTTCTTCTTCAACAGTTGTATCATCACTCGCAGAAGAATCATCAGCAGGCTTTTCTTCAGCAGGTGCTTCAAGAGGAGCTTCCGCACTTTCTTCAGCAGGTTTTTCCTCACTACCCCCCTCCTCAACCTTAACCTCTTCTTTTCTCTGCTTACTTGTCATTTTCAACTTTTGCATACTATCCAAATCTTCTTTAGAATCATAAATATAAGCTTCAACATTAAACCTACTATTACCAAAATTTCCCTTTACCCTCAAAAGATCAATGTTTCCTTCAGGCTTACCAAATTTTTCAGCAATTTGTTTTCTAACTTCTGCAAAACCAGGATTCTTATCTCCTTCTATTTCCAAAGCCAATTCCTGTCTCTTAAACAATTCATTTCTTATATCTTTATTTGTTTCCATAAAATCAATTATAAAACTTAGTTTTTAAAGCTTACTAAACCAATCGGAAGGTTTTTAAAACAGATATGTAATTACTTAATCATGACAACACTAAATCCTGTAAGAAATATTGGAAGTTTATTAGATTACTCTGATGAATTTCCGGATGAAATAACCGCTCGCGAAGTAGCAAAAGCTTTTTTTGATTCTCCAATAATCACAGATTATTCACAAGTAAGAAATCTTTTTGAAACAACCTTAGAAAGAATATCTCAAAATTATCCTGAAAATCCTAGTCATTTCACTATGAAAGACAGAGAAGTAAAAGTATTAACCACTGAACAAATAATCGCCTACGATCCTAGACATCAACCTACCTTCTATGCTGAAAAAAACAGCCCCAGTTCATTAAACAGAACTACTAATAGTTTTTGCAAACATAATGGTAACAGAAACTTTACTCTAGTTCTCCCCTTTCTTCCAAGGCCTCTATTTTTTTCAAAATTAGCTCATGAATATGGACATACCCTGCTTGATGGAACTTGCAAAGATAGAATAAGAGAAGAACAAATAGCAATAACTTTTCAAGAATATTTTCTTAGGGAATTATGTGCTAGTGGAGAATATAGCTTAGAAGAAGCAATGGGTATAGAAAAAATTCAAAGTTCTAAAGGTTTAAAACGTAGTGAAAGTCCGGGTTCACAAATTCTAATACTGTCTTATCCAAAGAATAGTTTACATGACTTAGCAAGAGAAAGGATGAGAAGATTATTCAGAGAACTAAGAAATCAACCCAATCGCCCAAATAATAAAGATATTTGGTTAAACATGTTAGATATTGCAACTGGAAATATACTAAGACAAAAAACTCAAACAAGAACAAATCATTCTTCTGAAGTATGTGTTTAACTATACCCTAATAGCATAAAGTCCTTTTTTTATAACTTTCAATTGCTTTCCAATTTCAGATTTTTCAGGATTTACAATTTCTACTTTTCCTTTAAATGAATCTGAAGTCTCTCTTCTATCACAAACCGGACAAACATCTCCTTCATATATTCTCTTACAATTTTTACATGCTTTTTCTTTTGCCATTTTTAAATAACCATCACTTCATTCTCATCACTATGTAAAACCCTCATATCAGATAAAGGCCTATCTTCTTCTTCAATATACCATTGAGTCATCCGAGGATGTAGCTTTCGAAGAGACGTATAACATTCCTCAATGCTTTCAACATGTTTAAATCCACTTACACCACCCCTTTCTGAAACTCCATGAAATGAAAAATATCCCATCCTACTTCCCCCCTTTCTCAGATTTATCTTCAACATTACCAACCTTCCTAGAAGAAGCCTTTGCTTTCTTTTTCTCTTCAGTTATCCATTCTATTTTACCTAAACCTGGCTGTCTCATTGTCAAACCAATCTTAGGATGATCTCCTTTATATGAAATTGCAACTATTCTTGCCAAACAAGAATCTCTTTTCTTTAATACCTTTTTTGAATCCTTACCTAACAAAGTGTTTGTAGTTGAAAAAGTCACATAATCATCCATGGTTTGACTAATATGAATAATTCCTTTCATAACTCCTAAATTAATAAAAGCTCCAAAATTTGTTATTTCCTCAATAATTCCATGAATTAATTCTTGATTTTCAGGTTTCCAAACAACTAATCTAAACTTTGAATTATAATAAGCAGCACCATCTCCAGGAATTATAACCCCGTCTCCAACCTCTAAAACCGAAATAACCCCAATAACCTCTCCAATTTCCTTATCATGATAATTAGAATAAATCTCTTGTAATTGTTTTGCAACAGCATCGCTAGTATCAAACCCAAATAACTTAGGTTCTACTCTTACATAATCTTCAACTTCAACTACGTAGAACATGTTAAAAATACTAAAAAAAGTAGGTTTTTAAAGTTATCGAAAGCTAGAAGAATTAGCCCATGCCGTAGCTTGAGATAACTAAAAATCCTAAGATTTTTAAAGTTTACTAAACCCTCTACCGGGTCAACATCAATCTCTTACCCCGATTAATCAAAATTACACGACCCAATTTCCACCTTATCTCACTATCCAACGTACAAACGATATTCTTTTTATCCTTTTTAGCGAGGTTAACAATAGCATCATCAACAGTTTTACCCTCTGAAAAAACCTTCCGAACACCTTTCTTTTCCAAAATCTGTAGAGCTAGACTAACTGCATCCTTATCATTTCCAGAAACCTTTTTCAATTTATCATCACGAAGACCCATTAATTCCCTAATAACCTGCTCAGGCACAACCAATTCATAATCCTCATTAAGAAGATCTTTCAAAGCTTCAATATAATCTAGTTTTTCTTTTGCACAATAAATTAAAAAATTTGTATCAAGTATTACTTTCATAAAAACAAAAATACAACAACATTTATATAACTATCTTCTTTTACCTAATAAGGAAAAGAGGACAGAAGATGAGAGAAGTGAAACACATATTAAAAATTCTTGAAAATACAAAATCAGCCTTAGAGAAAAAAGATTACATAGTGATAAAACAATTAAGCGATAAAGTTGTACATCAATCCTCAATAGAACAAGACCCGGATGTAATTGCAATAGCGATAATTATCTACTCATTAGGAAAATTAATTGAAAGAGAATACTACAAAACAGAAAAAAACTGGGATAATTTCTATAAATCTTATCTTAAAAATATAAATGATATGATACAAGCTTTGAAGAAAAATAATTTAGAAGAATTTAGAAATGAAATTGAAGAAAATAGAAAACTTATACAAAATTTATCTGGAAAATTAAAGGAATATATTTCGGATGTTTTTAGAAAAGCTCAAATAAACAAAGCTTCTAAAATCTATGAACACGGAATTTCTATGGAAAAAACAGCAAAAATTTTAGGAATAACTGTTTGGGAACTTGCAGAATATGCAGGTCAGAAAGGGATTGGTGGAAATAACCTTGCAGTTACAATGACAATAAAAAATAGAATAAAATTAGCAGAGGAAATTTTCAGTTAAGATGAATCCACCATCAAAACTAAAAAAAAGAATGATTACAATCCCCTTTGCAATAACCTTTCCAATAATATTTGGAATAGTTCAATTATTTAAATGGAAAAAAGATGCAAACTTAAAGGAGGGTTGCATCTAGGGAACCTTGGTTCCCTGAATTAAAAATGAAATACT
>Ga0180007_10003895_pt1 | contig 16206 bp, 16 predicted proteins | sample MM_PC_MetaG_FD_121122 | JGI IMG/M metagenome (GOLD analysis project Ga0180007, IMG submission 121122) | Groundwater microbial communities from the Aspo Hard Rock Laboratory (HRL) deep subsurface site, Sweden - MM_PC_MetaG | ecosystem: Environmental > Aquatic > Deep subsurface > Groundwater... | reverse complement strand
GCCCCACTTTTTAAGCTAAGAAAGTGATTTAGTGGCTTATATAAGCCACTACTTAGACATATAAAAGTGACGCAGACTTTAAAGAGAAGAAACTAAAAATAAAAAACTGGGGATAATTTAGTTTGTTCTTGGGTATTGGTGGAGCTAAAGGGACTTGAACCCTTGGCCTCTTGCATGCCATGCAAGCGCTCTAGCCAGCTGAGCTATAGCCCCACGTGTCTGACCTACGGCACAACACAATTTATATGATAATATTGGAAATGACAATTAATTTTTCGTCATGGTCTTACTTAAATCCCTGCAGCTACCAATGGGTTCGCCCATTATCCCCTTTAGTTTGCCGGCCACCGATGGCAAGGGCTACGGCCCTATAGACTTTTCAGACAAGAAAGCACTGGTTGTTATTTTTATGTGTAACCATTGTCCTTACGTCAAAGCGGTCATCGATCGGCTCATTGCCATTCAGTCCGATTATGCTCAAAAAGGTGTTCAGCTTATTGGCATTAATGCCAATGATTCCGAAAATTATCCCGAAGATTCTTTCGAAGCCATGAAAGAGTGGGTCGAAGAAAAAGGCATTAATTTCCCCTATTTGCACGACGAATCGCAGGAAGTAGCCAGCTCATATCAGGCACAGTGCACGCCCGACATTTACGTTTTTGATCAAGTCAAAAAACTAGCCTATCACGGGCGGATCGATGATAATTGGCAGGAAGAAGGCCAAGTAACCAAACAGGATTTGAGAGCGGCCATCGACGCAATTATTGAGGACAAACCGGTTCCCGAGCCTCAGCACCCCAGCATGGGTTGTTCTATCAAATGGAAATAGACCCGTTTCTCACTTTCGCTTATGCTTTTTCACGTATTTTAGCACAGCCTCTTTAGTCGTGATCCAGTTCCTTTTTATTTTAATAGCCTCCAATTTGCCTTCTTTAGCTAACTTACCTAAATAGGCCTGGGAATAACTGCAATATTTTGTGGCTGCGGCCAAACTGATAAAACCTTCTTTCTGTTTTGACGGTGTTAAAACATCAAGGTAGATGTTCAGCGAGCGCAGAATGGCTTGTGAAATGAATTGGACAAGCGGCTTATAGTTGTCCCTGTCCGCGCTGGCCAGTACCCGATAATATTTCTGCCGGTCATTCTTCTGAATAATCGTTAGCGGAAAACCATATTGTATAAGAAAGATATTCATCAAAAGTCTGCCAACCCGGCCATTGCCATCTTTAAAGGGGTGAATATGTACAAATTTATGGTGAAAAATAGCGGCAAATTCGACCACATCAAGTTTCCGGTGATTGGCCCTTGCCCAATCAATCAGCAATCGCATTTGGTTTGGCACTTCCAGGGCTGATGGAGGAACATGTTCGGTGCCGGTGATAAAAACATCGGTATCGCGGTATCTGCCGGCAATTTCCTTATCAATATCCTGAATCACCAAAGCATGTAATTCTCTAATCAAGTGTTCGGAGATTGTGTGGGCTATGCCGTGTTCAACCAGCTCATAAAGATAGTCCAAAGCTTCCTGATGATTTCTGGCCTCCAGATGATCTTTGAGTGGTTTTCCTTTAACAGTAAGGCCTTGCTGGATGACCCAGTAAGTTTCCTTTAAAGTGAGGGTATTGCCCTCAATGGCATTGGAGTTATAAATCATTTCAATTTCAAACCTTTCCTTCAACTTAAGGAGCATGGTGGAAGATATAGGCCTGAATTTATTTAGTTTCTTCAGTTTTTCTTCCAGAAGCTGGTAGATTTCAGCTTGAATCATAGTATGGGTTGGATAGCTCAAAATTAATTATATCCAACCTATACAAAAAAATCAAGCAAACTATGATAATATTCCAAGCGACAATAAAAATACCCTCACATGGACCGAAAAATACCCGCCACCATGGCGACCCAGCACCCCGATAATGCGCGGGAAGCTTACTGGAACAAGAAAAAATTCCAGAACACTCTCGATGAAATTGAGGAGTGTTACCGCATGTTTGACGAGCTCAAATGCACTGAGTACATGTGGGACTGGGAAGGAAAATTCGTGGATGAGGCGGTCATCGAAAAGCTTTTTCAAAAATATTTCAAGTTCTTCAGGCGGCACGCCCTCGGCAAAGACGTCTTTCTGACATTCCGTATCCCCAACACCGATGAAGAAAGCGGTCACAGGCTGGCCAGGGCTTTTATGGCGATTCTCACGGCCGATGACCTGGCACACGAAGTGGGCATGCAGGTACCGCCGATTTTCGAGGTCATTTTACCAATGACCGTGAGCGCAAGTCAGCTTCTGCGCGTCAAAAAAACCTTCCACGAAGTCGAGGAGTTCAAGCGTTCGGCCTTCAAAACCAAACGGGCAGGTCAGCAGGAATTCAATGTCATTCCGCTTTTTGAAGGCGTCCAGCACCTTTTTAACGTCGACAAAGTCCTGAGCGAATACATCGAAGGATGCAAAGCCAGATTCGGAAAACAGCCTGAGTATATGCGGCCTTTTATGGCCCGCTCCGATCCGGCCCTCAACTCCGGCCTGATTCCGGCCGTACTGTCCAGCAAGGTGGCCCTGCAAAAGTTCGCCGAAGTGGCCAAAAAGTACAAAGTGCCCATGTATCCCATCATAGGTCCGGGCTGTCTGCCATTCCGTGGCGGGGTCAACCCCGAAACCATTGCCGAAACCATTCAGGAATATAGTGGCATCCGCACCATAACTATTCAGTCGGCTTTCCGTTACGATTACAAACTGGAGGACGTCAAAAAAGCCATTCAGCTGATTGAGCGAAAACTTCCCCAACTCGAATACACCCCTCTCACGAAAGGCGAAGTGGCCGATATCGCCTGGGTAAACGAAGCTTTTGGTAGATACTACCAGCAGACGGTCGAAAAGGCCGCTCCGCTCATCAACCGCATTTCGCATTCTGTTCCCGGACGCCGTGAGCGCATGCTTCACATCGGGCTTTTTGGTTACAGTCGCGGGGTGGGCAAAGTCAGCCTGCCGCGAGCCATCAAGTTTACGGGCGCCCTGTATTCCGTGGGCGTGCCACCCGAATTTATCGGTTCCGGCCGCGGAATCCGTGACGCAATCCGCGCGGGCAAGATCAAAACGATTGAGAAGCATTACACCAATTTATGGAAGGACTTTATTCACGCGGGCAAGTACCTGAATAAGGAAAATCTGGCCGCCCTGGCCAAGGGCTATCCCGCCTTCCGTGAAGTAATGACCGACGTGCAGGAAATAGAGAATTATCTGGGCATGGAACTGGGGCCTCTAAGAACCAAACATTATTTACACCGCAACTTAGTCTCCTCAATTTATCTGCTTTCTAAAGAGAAAAAAGACTTTTCGGAGGAACTCGAAAAAGCGGCAGAAATCCGAAAAAGCCTGGGCTAAAAAACCAGACTAACTTAAACATATGTATAGAAAAACGATACAAATTGATCACCTTATACCAACAGGAAGTACAGTATGTAAGAACATCCAGGCAAGTCTTGCCCGGCAATCAGATCACACAGTGCCTCCTGTTCACGTAATACGACACCCGAAAAAAGATGGGTATTATTTTTTATATGATGGGCATAATCGGGTATATTACGCGGCAAATCATGGAGAAGAAAAAATACGAGCAGATGTTCTTGAGACAATTGACGAAATAGTTGAAAACGGAGGTCCTTACTTCCAATTAGGCAATAGTCAGTTGACAGTTGAGTTGGAGGGACTGTTAAGAACAGAAAAAGAACTGGCAGTATGTGGAATAAGACATATTCTGCATCTGGCGCTGGGAGAAACAGACGAGCCAAGTGAGAATTTCTCCGAAGAGCTCGGAAGAGCCGATGAGAGCCGGAAAAGCTTGGGATAGGTCAGTAGTTGGCATATATACAAATTGATGTCACTGAGACATGTATTTGTATAATGACTGCAGAGAGGATTACCAGGTGGTATGATAAAACAAAATAATTTGTAGAAATCTGTTTATGCTTTCAAATCGAATTCAAAAACTCCGGCCGTCCGCTACACTGGCGATTAACGCCAGGGCGATCGAACTTAAGAAGCAGGGAATCGACATTCTAAAATTCGGCACGGGCGAACCGGATTTCGACACACCTGAGCACATCAAGCAGGCAGCCAAGCAGGCGCTCGACGAAGGTTTTACCAAATACACGACAGCCACGGGCATTCCTGAACTCAAAGCGGCCGTAGCCGACAAATTCAAACGCGACAACAAAATTATCTGCGCGCCAGAAGACGTAATTATTTCCGTGGGCGGAAAGCAGGCCCTCTACAATATTTTCATGGCGCTTCTGAACCCCGGTGATGAAGTACTTTTACCTTCACCTTACTGGGTAAGTTATGCCGATATGATTCTGGTCTGCGACGGTGTGGTAAAAACGATTGATACGCGCGCCAGTCGCTTCAAACTCACAGCCAAAATGGTGGAAGAGTCAATGACTCCAAAAACCAGAGTCCTCATCTTGAATAGCCCCAGCAACCCCACCGGCATGGTGATCGAAAAAGAGGAAATCATCAAAATTGCCGAACTTGCCCAAAAACATCAGTTCTACGTCATCAGCGACGAGGTCTACGAATATTTTCTCTACGACGGCCGGCAATCTTTTTCTATCGGCAGTATTCCCGAAATGAAAGATTGGGTCTTCACCGTGAACGCGGTTTCCAAAACCTACTCCATGACCGGCTGGCGAATCGGTTACATGACCGGCCCGCGCGAATTCATAAAACCCATTTCCAGTCTGCAAAGCCATTCTACGTCCAACCCCTGCTCCATCGCCCAAAAGGCCGCTCTGGCAGCCATTACCGGCCCTCAGGACTGCGTGAAGAAAATGGTAACTGAGTTTGAAAAACGCCGGAATTTCGTTTACGAAGCCTTCAGCAAGATTCCCGGCTTTAAACTCGACAAACCCGAAGGCGCCTTTTACGCTTTTCCCGATATTTCAGATTTAAAGGTCCATAATGGCTTCGCGCTGACAGAACTTCTGATGGAAAAAGCCCGCGTGGCGGTAGTTCCCGGCGGCGCATTTGGTGAGGAGGGAAATAATTTCATCCGCTTTTCTTTCGCTTCATCCATGACCGACATCGAGGAAGGTTTAAAACGAATCAAAGAAGCTCTGACTTAAAACATGTCGAAAGACCCACCAGCACGCAGCCAGTAGGTCTTGTCGCTCCTTTCATTCGAGGTTAAGTGGAAAGCCTTTTTTCCAAAGCTTCTTCAGAGGGCGCATCTTGCTGAGCAAGCTTGCGATTGTCAGTACCAGCACTCCAAGCATCAAAACGTTAAGGAGGGCTAGGTAAGTGGTGGCTTCAGGTAGCAGTTCCTTGTCCCAGGCAGCCCAAGGCGGTAGCCACAGCCATTGGGAGAGTGCCTTGAGCTTACCCTTCCAGTTGGCTCTTTTGTCCTTCTTTTTTTTCTTGGGGCGCCATCGGTCAAAGATTTTCGAACGAATTGCCTGCCCACCAAGATCAAACAGAAGCATCAGTACGATTAGGCCAACGCCAAGGTAGAGTAGCCACAGCAGTCCATCGTTCCTGACGTCCTCTGCCTTCTTGAAGAAGGTGTAGCAGACGTGAGAGAAAATTGGCAGGAGCCTAGCCTTGTCCATACCGGGATCCAGGCTCGCTCCCAAATCCGTTGTCCCGCGATGGTTCATCCTGGTCCAGAATCCTGCCTCCTTTTTCGTTAGGTGTTTGTCATAGGAACGGGCAATCCGCCCATCAGCCAGGTCCATACCACCACTTGCAGAGAGCAGAATAACCGCCCAGAAGTACTCTTCGTTCCGGAAGTAGTGAAAGTAGCCGATAAGTGCCGCGATTGCACCAGCCACGCTCAGCCAGTTAGGTCTGAGAACCAGGCTGCAGGCAGCTCTGGCCTTCATTGGCAAAAGAAATATCCACAGGATGAGCAGAGTGCTCACCCCGACGCACAGAATCCAGTTATGCAAGGGGTCGCTCAACATTGCTCACCTCTCATGTGAAAGAAACAGTTGATTACCAAACACCCCAGAGGGATTTGGCAACAGCATGAAGATTCTAGCTTAGAAACAACATTTGTCAATGGTGGCTTTTTTGAGCTATAATCAAATGTAAATCAATACAAATGCCAATCGGACAGCAGTTAATCATCTTTCTTTTTACAACATTAGGCGCGTCTTTTGGCATTGCCTTCGGAGGCGGCAGCTTCGTTGTGCTTCCTGTTCTTTTTCTGATGGGCGTGGATCCCAAAATTGCTGTGGCTACGAACGTGGCGGCAGCAGTGGCCCAGCTGATTACAGGGGCCGTTATGTTTGGCACGCACAAAAAAGTACACTATCGAATGGCCACCAAGGCAACTCCTTTCTACTTGCTGGGCGGCATCATCGGAGCCTTCGCACTCATCAATATCGCCCCGACTTTTTTAAAAGGTATCGTGGCCGTTGCTATCATCTTTTTCGCGATTTTCAGCATCTTCCGGAAGAAACACGTGATGGACACCCCCTGCAGACCGGCCGTCACAAAAACACCCATGGCCTATCCGCTTTTGGTTTTGGTGGGCACTTATCAGGTCATGACCACCGCCGGAGCCGGCACCATCCTTACCTTCATCTTCATGTATCTCTTCGATCTGAACCTCAAGTGTTCCATTTACACTCGTCAATTTGTAACCTTGCCTACAATGGTCGTGGGAGCCGGCATTCTGATTCAAAATGGTCTCGTTGACTGGTTGCTCTTTATTCCACTGGTTTTTGGGCGCATAACAGGGGCTATTATCGGCTCGGAACTGGTCATGCATACTCAGCGCAAAAAGCTTTCCATCGCCTTCTCCGTGGTTGTGGTACTTATGGCCATCAAAACCCTTCTGGGCTAGAATATGGCCATGTGGATACGTCGCAAAGTAAAATCCGGACAACAATTTGGCCGTCAGCTTGGCCACCCAACCCTTAATTTCAATGTGGGAGTTTTTGGCTCAAAATATAAACCCGGCGTTTACACCTGCGAAGTGCGTATTCACGATACAAGTTACAAGGGAGCTCTGTTTTTTGGCCACAAATCCACCACGCGCAAAATGGTGCTGGAAGTTTATGTACTTAATTATTTCGGTAACCTGTATGGTCAATACGTTTATTTCAAACCTCTCAAATGGTTGCGTGCCCCAAAAAAATTCAGCAGTTCTGAATTACTCAAAAAACAAATACAGAAAGACGTCGCCAGTATAGTATAATTTGGCCATGCTCAATTATCTGCGAAAAAAAATCAGCTACGACAACCCACTTCGTCTTTTTTGGCATCGGGTTAAGGGTGTTACGGCGGCTGTTCGCTACGGCTTTCCAGCAAAACGTATGGTGGTCATCGGCGTGACCGGCACCAACGGCAAGACCACCACCACCCACATGATCGAACACATCCTTCGCTCATCAGGCAAAAAGGTAGCCATGATCTCCACGTCAGATTTTTCCATCAACGGAAAGCACAAGCCCAACCTCTCCAAAAAAACGACCATGTCTCCGTTCAAAACGCAAAAATTCCTGAGTGACTGTGTCAAAAAGAAAGTTGACTATGCCGTTATCGAAGCTTCTTCCCATGCCCTTCATCAGTCGCGGTTATGGGGAATTCCTTTCGCCATTTCCGTTATCACCAATATCACCCATGAACACCTCGATTACCATGGTACGATGGAAAAATATGCAGAAGCAAAAAAAATTCTCTTCAAAAATGTTTCCAAAAACTGTCGCCGCAAAGAATCCGAAACCATTCATCACATTCCTCATATCAAAGCCTTTGTCCTGAATACAGCCGACAAATATTACGACAAATTCAAAGAAGTTCACTGCCCCGTAAATATCGATTACGGATTAGAGCGGGGTGATCTAAGGGCGAAAGACATCACTTATACGAAGTACGGGTCCAAATTTGCCATGAAATACCATGGCCAAACGGTTGGTGTTAACCTGCCATTGGCCGGCGGCTTCAACGTCGAAAACGCACTTGCCGCCACGGGTGTCGCGCTTGCCTGCAAACTCTCACTGGAAGAAATCAAGAATGCTCTGAATTCTTTTGAGGGCGTGGGTGGTCGCATGGAACGAATCAAGAGCCCTAAAGGTTTTGAGGTCATTGTCGACTTTGCGCTCACGCCCGATGCCCTCGACAAATTATACAAAGTCCTCAAAGAAACCACCGAGGGCAGACTGATCGGACTCATCGGCAGCTGTGGAGATCGTGACAAAGAAAAAAGGCCCGCCATGGGTGAAATCGTCGCCTCATATTGCGACCTGACCATCGTCACCGATGAAGAACCTTACACCGAAGATCCCAAAGTCATCATGCAGGCAGTGCTCGCGGGTGCCAAAAAAGTGAAAAAGATGGGCGACTCCCTCAAACTCATTGAAGACCGTTACGAAGCCATGGAACACGCCATCAAAAATGCTCAGCCCGGTGACGTGGTGGTGGTGACCGGCATGGGCTCCTTCCAGACTCGCTCCATGAATAACGGCCCCATAGTTTGGGATGAACGCGAAGTCGCTCGTGAAATCATTTCGAAATATGCCTGACCACCTATATCTCTTTTATACCATCATTGATAATCATTGAATTATCATGGACTTATCATTGATATATCAATGATACGAAGTTTAGCACACCTACCTCTGTTGTTTTTCGGTGTTTGATTGGGGTATGATTCCAATACTGTTCTAATATGACCCCAATAATATTTCAAAAAACAGATGGTCTGCTGGTCATTGATAAACCAAAAGGGTGGACCTCTTTCGATGTGGTCGCAAAAATCCGCAACAAGTTAGGCGTGAAAAAAATCGGCCACACGGGCACCCTCGACCCCATGGCCACAGGTGTTCTGGTGCTATGTCTTGGTAAAGCAACCAAGCTCGCCCAGGAAATGACCGCCTACGATAAAGAATACATTGCAGAAATAACTTTGGGCGCCACTACTCCCACCGATGACGCGGAAGGAGTAATAACTCCTTTTCCGGGTGCAAAAAAGAAAAGCAAGAATGAAATTCTGACGGCGTTAAAATATTTTGAAGGCGAAATCATGCAGCTACCACCCCGGTTTTCGGCCAAGAAAGTCAAAGGCAAACGCGCTTACGCCATGGCCCGCAAAGGTCAGGAATTCAAACTGGAACCGGTCAAAGTGAATGTTCACGAAATCGAACTGCTTTCTTACAAATGGCCCACAATAAGGCTCCGCGTGCTTAGTTCTAAAGGATTTTATGTGCGTTCACTGGCCCGTGAACTCGGCGAAAAGCTCGGCACCGGCGGCTATCTCTCCGCACTGCAAAGGAGCAAGGTCGGAAAGTTCAACCTTAGTCATGCAACAACCATCGAAGAAGCGAGTGCAAAAGATGTTCTTCCTATTTAATCCTGCTCTTTATCTTGGTGCAGATAAATAGTCTGAGTTGGGTAAGCGATTTCAATGGCTTCTTTTTCAAAAGCCTTCACCAAAGCCAAATTGATTTTTTGCTGTGTGTTCATGTATTCCGTGTAATCATTAGATTCAAGATAATAAACGGTTTCGAAGTCCAGACTATGGTCACCAAAAGCCTTAAAATGAGATCGGTCAAAAGTAGTTTTCTTAACACCCTGAATAACATCCTTCATAATTTTGGGAATTTTGCCAAGGATTTTATGAGGCGTGCCATAAGAAACACCAAGGGCGAAAACAATCCGCCTCTTTTTCATGCGCTTAAAATTACGTACGCGGGAGCTGGTTAATTCGTTATTTGAAATTACGATTTCCTCCCCCTGCAGGGCCTCAATTCGCGTGGTCTTCAGTCCGATTTTCCTCACCGTTCCCTGATGCTCACCCACAATAATAAAATCTCCGACTTCAAAGGGTTTATCCAAATAAAGCGAAAAAGAACTAAATATATCCCCCAAAATATTCTGAACCGCCAAAGCGATTGCGATGCCTCCAATACCCAAACTGGCTACTAAAGCCGAAATATTTACACCCAGGTTCGACAGAATCAGCAGAAGTCCTGTCGCCCACAGTACAATTTTGGCAATCAGACTGAGGGCATAATAGGTTGTATTCTTTTCGCGCTGTCCATTCTGCTTCTTGGCCACTTTAGCCAAACCGTACTCAATCAATTCAGATGCTACCCTAGTCGCCCAATATATAAGAAGAATAACCAAAACAATCTGAACTCCCTTTTCAATTACCGAATGAAACACTAAAAACTGCATAGCAGTATACAAGGCAGCAAAAAAATACAGGCTGCCAGGAATGGATTCCAGTGTCTCAATGAACTCATCATCCAGGTCATTCTTGGTCTTGGCCGTCAAAAGCTTCAGTTTTGCAAAGATTTTGTTTTTCAAAATCCGAAAAAAAAGAAGCGCGCCCACAAAAATACCCAAAGCAATTAAGTAGTTTTGTATGGTATCTCCAAAATAACTCAACTTTAACAAATTCAAAAAATACTCTTTATTCATGATATACGCTTAAGGAATTAGTGATTTTGTTTCTCTATTTTAATCCACCGGCCAAATCCATCAGAACCGCTTTTGGATCAGACGCCTTGGTTACTCCGCTCGCAAGCAAAACTCCCTTGGCCCCCAGCTTTATGGCAAGGCGAACATCGGCTCCATTTTTCACACCGGCACCGACTAAAAGTTTTTCACTGCCAATTAGTTTAGCGGCATTTTCAATTATCTCGGGTTGGGCGGTCGAAACCGAAATATCTCCGCCAATCAGTTCGGGTGGCTCCACGGCAATATAATCAGGATCAAATTCCAGAAAGCTCGCCCCCTCTTCCGGATCCTGCGCACAGACAATTGTCACTAAGCCAAGTTCTTTGGCCCGCTGAATAGACGCCTTTAATACTTCGCGTTCCAGGCGCCTTTCAGAGTGGTTGAGTAGTGTACCTGCCGCGCCTGCCGTTTGGACGCTCTCAGGCAAAATGTGGCCGGTATGACCTCCAAATCCCACCGGATCAATATGTTGCGCCAGCACAGGGATATCCAATTCCTGGCTTATTCTAGCCAAATCTACGGCCTGAACAGCCACCTGAATATCCGCGCCCGTTTCACGCGCTACCTCCTGATGAATTTTTGCCAAACGCAAAGCAGACTCCCCGGTTGCTGATTCGTAGGTTTTAAAATTCGTAATGATCATACTCAGATTTTAGCTGAAAGCCCAGAAAAGGAAAAGGACTGGTTCAGCCACCAGAAGAAGTCCGACCAAAGAAAGATAAATCCATTTGGCGATCCGCTCAGTTTTCAGCTTATGTTCCATGTGGCGGATTTCCTGAAGCTTCTCAAGTTCTTTCTGTTCGATAGCTGACTTCGCTTCCTTTAATTCCTTTTCTTTACGGGTATAATCCAGCATCGGCACCATGGTCTTTACCTGTGCCTCTAATTGACCAACCCGATAGGTGGCAGCATCCAGCCTTTCCTGTTTTTCTTTCAGTTCGTTCTTAGTCTCATGGTACAAGCCCTTATATACTTCTTCCTCTTTTTCAGACTTCCGGAAAGACTCCACTTTAATATCCTTAACTTCAAAGCCGGTGGCCTGGGGGGCCGCTTTGGTATGCTCTTCACGTTTGTCCAGAATCGTCGACTTAATGTCTACAAACTGTCCAATATGCTCCTCAATGATCTTATCTACATCAATTCTTTTAATAAGAACACGACGTCCGTCTTTGCGTGTTTTAAAGCGGAACTTGCGAATATATCTATCGACAGTTCTGGTAGAAACCTTCAGGATTGAACTCGCTTCATCCCGGTCGACATACGTGGTGGACAAATTGACCATAATGCGTAAGTTTTATTTGTTTTTTTAGACAAAGATCTTGGCGGGTCTTTTACAGATGTTACCTCTCCAAGACTTCAGTTAACAAAGTCAGTATAATGACTATCATTTTTGTCGTCAATTTTTTTTAATCGGCTTCTTCGTAAAAATCATCTGATCAATAAACTTATCAAACAAGTAGGCGGCGTCTTCGGGGCCTGGACTGGCCTCCGGGTGAAACTGAACTGATGACCATGGCTTGCTGGTGTGCTTAATACCTTCCACCGTGCCGTCATTGGCATTCCGGAACCAGACTTTCCAGCCTTTCGGTAAAGTCTTTTCGTCCACCACGTAACCGTGGTTCTGCGAAGTGATATAACAGCGCTGACCTTTGTCATTAATCACGTCAGTGCAGGGCTGGTTGGCGCTACGATGACCGTACTTCAGTTTGTAGGTTTTGGCGCCGGCGGCCAGGCCCATCACCTGAGACCCCAAACAGATTCCAAAAATAACTTTATTCTCTTTCATGGCCCATTTCAGATTTTCGATCGTCTTATCCACTGTTTCGGGATCACCGGGGCCGTTGGAAACAAAAACTCCGTCGTACTTTTCCCTCAATTTTGAAAGGTCTGCATTCCATGGCAACCTGATCACCCTCACACCGCGCTCTAAAAATGAGCGGATGATATTGTGTTTAATTCCGCAGTCAATAAGGGCGACAGTCGCGATAGGATGACCCTTGGGCTTAAGAACCGTTTTCTTTTTTACGGATACTTCCGCCACCAGATTGGACGCGTTCGGATCAGAAAATTCCATTTCTTCCGAAAAACTTTCATCTTCGCTCACAATCTTCCCAAGCATCACGCCATGTTCTCTCAGCTTCTGGGTAAGGGCGCGGGTGTCTACACCTTTGATAGCGGGAATTTTGTGTTTCACCAAAAACGCCTCCAAACTTTTTTTAGCCTGCCAGTGCGAATGTGCTTCACATTCTTCCGAAATAACCAAACCCCGCAGGTGAATCTTTGTGCTCTCAAACTGTTTGCTGACGCCATGGGTATCAGATTCAGCGGGCACACCATAATTCCCGATCATCGGGTAGGTCAGCACCAGAATCTGTCCGCGGTAACTGGGGTCAGTAAAAGTTTCCGGATAACCGACCATGCCGGTGTTAAATACTACTTCGCCATCCGCGAAAAAATGCCTTCGGCTTGGCTTGCCGATTGAAGCCTTTCGGAATGTGGTGGAAGATGTCGTTTTCGGCCAATAACCGAACGACTCCCCATTTATCTCGGTGCCGTCCTTTAAAATTAGTTTTAAGTTCATTTAGCTGGATTCTTTTAGGTCCACCACCCTCAACTGCAACTTCTTGTACCCCTGCCACTCATTAACTTCCAGATTGAAGGCGATGTCGTAATTATTTTCGGGCTTAATTTTATCAAGATGCTCTCCAAAACGAAAGGCGATTGCCTGAAATCTCTGATTGCCGACCTGAACAGGGAATTGTAGATGCTCTCCGCTCTTCCCAACCTGCTTTATGGTCAGTATTTGAGCATTTTTGAGCACCAGAGTTGGTTCAGCATTACCATTTCCAAAGGGTTCAAACTTACGAATGTTTTCCGAAATGGCAAAGCTCAGGTCACTCAGACTGACTTCGCATTCCAGTTCCAGGATGCTGTGAAAATTCTCGGGATCAATATAGTTGACAGCCTTTTTCCCGATAACGTCGATCAGCTTATCTTTATTCTCCCTTGGCATGGTAAACCCGCCAGCCAGCATATGGCCGCCGCAGGAAGTAAAAAGTTCACCGGCTTCTTTTCGCAGAAAAGCCGTAATATCAAAGCCATTCAGACTCCGGCACGAGGCCACGTACTCATTTTCTTTCTCCTGCATGGCGATGCAGGGTCGATGAAATAGATCGCACATTTTTCCGGCAATCAGTCCCAGCGTGCCTGCGTTCCACTCGGGACTACTGACTACAATTATATGATTACCTATTCCTGATTCCCCAACTTGTATGATTGCCTCCTTTACAAACTTCTGTACCAGCATCTGGCGTTTTGAATTTAGTCTGCTAAGGGTTTCCACTTTTTCAGTATTACCCAAAAGTACCTCGAGTGCATGCTCGGCACTGTCCAGCCTGCCTGCGGCATTAATACGAGGCCCCAGAACAAACCCTACAGTGGCACTCGTAACCTTGCCTGTATCTATGCCAGCTTCTTCCAGCATGGCTCTGATGCCGGGATGATTTCCCTCTGACAGACTCTTCAGGCCGTTGTTGGTTAGTACTCGGTTCTCCCCCGTCAGCTTCATGCAGTCCGCGATCAGTCCCAGTACCGCAATGCCCATTTGGGCGTACAAATATTTTTCAGCCGTTTCTTCATCAAAATAAAATGGCGCCAGCGCGCTCACCAGCTTAAAGGCCACCGCCGACCCGCTCAGTTCCTTGTTGGGGTAATCACAGTCCTGCTGTTTGGCATTAATTAAAGCGTAGGGCTCAGGCAGGACTTCCGGAACGTCATGATGGTCAGTAACGATTACATCAATTCCGAGTTCATTAGCCAGCTTCACTTCTTCCACATTCGCCGTCCCGCAATCCACTGTGATGACCAGATTCACACCTTCATCCGAAAACCTCCGGATAAAATAATCTTTCATGCCATAGCCGTCTTTTTCACGGTCGGGCAGTGTGTAATGAACATTTGCTCCGACTTTCTGGAGCAGATCATAAACAAGGGCCGTGGCCGAAATACCATCCACATCGTAATCCCCGAAAATCATAATATTCTCCTGCTTTTCGATGGCGGTTTTAATCCGCTCTACAGCATTCTGCATATCTTTCAGTAAAAAAGGGTCGTGCAGTTTTTTCAGACTGTAATTGAAAAAAGAATAGACCTCCTCGTCCGTTTTAAGACCCCGGTTTTCGAGCATCTTATCAATCAGACTGAGTTCTTTCTTCTCATTCTGAATGACCCATTTTTTTCCAAGAAAACTCATTTAATCTTCGGTAATCAGGGTGTGATTGTAGCGAAGATAATAATGAATAGCAAGGCAGGTTAAATAGCTTATTTTGCCTGTTCGGCAGTAAGTGGTGACCGAAGATATCCATTTTCCCTCATCCACTTAGCCAGTTCGTCTGTATACCGGTATGCCCGTTCAGGAACCGGTGACGCCTGAAAACCGAATTCCAGAGCGTATTCAGGATTATTAAAAAATTCACTGAAGCTCATCGCTTTACCGTTAACCTGTATTTCGGGTTTCACAAAGCGAACCAGATGAGAATAATCATAATAAACGTCCACATGATGTCCACCGCTGAAAGGCTGGACCTGTGTTGCGCCACCTTTTTCACTTACATAACAGCCTCCGCAGATTTCCAGCCGATTCGACTTACCTTTCCCATAAGTAAAACTGTGACCAAGAAAACTAATTTGTTTGGCCCGCGTAGTTGTCAGGCCCGCAACAGGCTGAACAATTTCTTTAAACCCGCATGAGGTTAGCTGGCCGTCGCTGATGTTATGCTCTTTCATCCACCTTTTTACCAGAACATTCCGGGCTCTTGCCATAGCGGGATTCTGCTTGAAGGCATTCTTGCCGTCCTGTGAAAGGGCATTCCAATCCACTCCAAGAGTACCTTTGATGTCGGGATCATTGGCGATAACACCATCATTGTAGAAATTCACCAACCCACCCGTTTTTTTAGCTTGCTGAAAAATCTGCTCGGTCATCCAATAGGTGGACAGGGTGCAACCCTTAATCTCTGCTGCGGCCATGGCGTGGGGGCCAGCAAGCGGCACTTCAATCCAGTCGTTATCGGTGCCCACCCGAAGTCCGTGCGGTGAAGTCTCAAATTCGACTTCAGTACCTTTCTTACTCTTAACTTCAATGGTCACCCAATCATCCCAGGTGCTTGGCATATTATTGGCGGCAACCTGTTTAAGAATATACAAATGACGATCACTGGCAGCCGGAATTTTTTCATAGTTGGCCATCAGCTCTTTGCCACCTGTTCCCATGTTCACTTCTTTTAGTAAAGGATATCCGGCTACTCCGATACCGGCAACAACCAGTACGCCCAGTAACAATTTTCTGCGGCTCATAGCGAAGTCTGCTGCTGCACCCATTCTGGATGATCGCGCATCAAAAGCTTCGTAATATTCCGGCCCGGGAACATCATCATCGGCCGTTGGAACAGGGGGCTTGCGCTTTCCGGGCAGATTTTCATAATATTCCGGCCCCGGCACATCATCATCTGGTCTTTGGGGATAATTAGGCATAGTTTCAAATCTTTTTAAATAAAATGGCCTGTATTATAAATTATTAGAAAATGTATGTCAAGTTTTTTCGCATCAGGATTTTGCATACAGTCTTTGAATGAATTCACGTTTATAGGCTCAGGCCGAAAACAGGAATTTGCTGAATAACGGAAAGCTTCTGTTTGGTCCAGGTTTCAATAATGCTCATGTTGATATCGGTGGCTTTTATGCCCTTT
>Ga0180007_10003894_pt1 | contig 16209 bp, 13 predicted proteins | sample MM_PC_MetaG_FD_121122 | JGI IMG/M metagenome (GOLD analysis project Ga0180007, IMG submission 121122) | Groundwater microbial communities from the Aspo Hard Rock Laboratory (HRL) deep subsurface site, Sweden - MM_PC_MetaG | ecosystem: Environmental > Aquatic > Deep subsurface > Groundwater... | reverse complement strand
GTCCTCTTCATACCATCTTTCTCAGTCCCACTCCTAAGAAAATGGTGGGAAGCAAAACACCTTTTAATCACACATTCCCATAAAAAGAAACAACTCAGTAGGCCAATGGCAATTGCTACGAGTGGATTGGGTTTTATTACAAATAATACGTTGCTGTTAGCCTTTAATATTATCAGCCCGCTTATCAACCAAAATAAAAGCCCTGTCGCTGGTAACCTTAGTGCGAAGAAAAATATAGCATCCACCATAAAAGCAGTTAAACCAGACAGCAGTATCAGCATTTCATAGAACTCAATACCATTAGTAATAGATAAGTACTTAAACCCATAGTAGTATATTGAACCAGCAAATATAAGGAATATAGTAGTGCCAATCAGCCCGTATTCTACAAGGTGTTCTAAATAGTCATTATGCACCTCCCTTGGTTGTGGCGTTAAGTACCTTGTTGGCTTCAAAAATCTCGGATCTTTTTCATTAATTTGTCCTTGCACTCTGTATAATTCTTTTCTGTAACTCCATAATCCCCACCCAAATAAAGGTTTTTTAACAAATAATTTAAGCGCAACAAGCCAGTAGCAAAGTCTAAACCTGAACGAAGCATACCATACTTGATCACCTTTAGGGTCTATGTCTTTATAAAAAAAAGTATCCCAATTAATTCGAAACAATTGAACTACTATTATTGCACCAAGTATAGTTAGTGCCAACCCAATATGGAACATCCACTCAGAAAATATCGCTGAATTGTAGTAAGCGCTCACGAGTACGAAGAACCATACAGAACAACAAAACCCTATAAGACCAGCACGAGAACCTGTCTTTAGTAATGCAAACAAGGCTATGCTTGTAGCTATAAGTATAGTGCTATTTATAGTAAAAGCAGCGTAGATAGTAAGCCAGACAGCTGCACATATATATGATGCTAAAAAATTAGGGTTGCCAATAGTGCCAATAGCATTAGTAATTGGGCCACCGGCCTTCATAATATTAGGGAAGAATGGGTCTGTTTCATGTGTTTGAGCAATAGCATAAATGCAACACAATACAGTAGCTATAGTACTAGACAGAGCTACCCATTTAATGCTATTTATATCAAGGAGTGTTATAGCAGAAAAGAAAACCAATATCATCGGTAATTGAATGCCAAGTTCTTTCCTACCATTATGTATTGGTTCTGCTTTTATAAAGGCAAGTACTAAACAAGCCACAAATAAAGATAGAGTAATACTGGGTGTGCCAAAGGGCAAACTACACCCAAAGAACACACCCAGTAACATGCCCAGGGAGGAGAGCACACCCAAGGCAAAAGTTTGAGGGAGACCGAACCCATTGAAGAAAGTCTTTGGTGCAAATACTAATGGTGTGAGTGTCATAGCTATTAATAACCACGTCATTTCCAGTTGCTCTCCTGTATATGATGTTACTATTGTGTCCCAATTGTCAGGGATTATTTTTAATCAAAAAGTTTATCTTTTAAGCGATCGCCAATGCCCATTTCACACTAGTTGTATTCGTCGCAGAAGTCCCATGCTGAGTACTCCCTGACTTACTCGCTAATGCACCGATTCTAATATAAGGCATACCAGGAGTAATTGTTCTTAAGTATGTGCCATTAGCAACGTTGCCACCAACAGAAGTACCAGACTTTAGGAGATACGGGTCAGCCAATGTTGCATAACTTGTCCCTGTACGCTCATAGTGACCCTTCCAAAAAACACAAACACTTCCGCCAGTTCTACCCGTATCACCCTCTATAGATAACCATAGCATAGCAGTATCAGTTATTAAATTGTCTTGTGAAATAGAGATTGCTGCAGAACTCACAGCACTTGATATGATTCCACCGGTAACACTCGATAAAGTCCCTGTCTCAAGTACACGCATTAATCACCACCCCCTTTTTATTAGTTATTAGTTAGTAATGATTAAGCAGTACCTACTGCAAAATAGTGGATGGAACATACCGAGTTCATTGTAACACCAGCCCTATTAAGCTTATATGGAGTGAATGTTACAGACGTACACCCAGAGCCAAAAGATTTACCGCCCTCAGGTGTAACCATAACTGCAATACCGGTAACTGTACTATAAGCACCTTTTGAGGATGCTGATGCTATCACGTTGTGGATAGCGCTTAACCCAAGACTTTGACGGGCAATCGACCCACCTGTATTAGATAATACACCCGTAGTCATTACTAAACTATCCGCTGTTGCGTATGGGAGAACATAACCAGAAGTCAAATCTATATTATTTTTGGAAATGGTAACGCCAGATGGGTGGGTAGTTATAGTAGCACCGCTTAAATATCCCCAGTTTCTTGAACCCCTTGAATTAGTATCTCTTATACTTCTTGCCATTTTGTTTCCTCCTTAATTATATTTTATAAAGGTGGGGTGCGGAGAGAAAACAGAGCAATCTCTGACCACCCCATTAAATTTTACTTCTGCTTCCAAAGAGGTATTCTCTTTCGTTCATTCTTACTGTGAAAGGAGATTAACTCTTTGGAAACCAATCCTATATTTTCTTCTATGTCACTTTCCCAAATAACAGAAGTCTTAAACCCATACTTGGCAAAGTGATCAATCCTCTTTTGAGAATCTTTATCCTCGTGGTAATAGTCACCAAATACTTCTATTAATTTCTTCTGCCCATTAACATTAATAAAGTCTGGACATTTACCGCCTATAAAGGTATCAAAATTGCCAACATACTTGTACTCGTTTGGGAATAAATTGTTAAGAAGATCTTGCACTTTGAGTTCAAGTTTGTTGGGGAGCACTCCTCTATTTCTAAAAAACCGCTCACAAAATTTGGGATCTTTAAATTTAGCTTTCATGGTTTTAGACTGCTTTCGTTTAGTAATAGAAGTGTATAGCCTTTCTTGAAGAGCTTTTATCATTTTAGCTCTACACTCAGGGTCTTGCCAATTTTTCTTCATACTAGCAGAGATTTTCTTTCTTGCTTCAGGGTCTTGAAATATTTTCTTCGTAATATCAGACAATCTCTTTCTGCCTTTAGGACTCCGCCGTTCTTCGTTTTGAGATTTTATTGTTTTGGTTCTATACTCAGGATCTTGCCATTGTTTCTTCCTACTATCAGAGTTTTTCTTCTTTGTTTCATCACCCCAAGGTTTTCCTTTATTCCAAGGTATTTTGCCTTTTAAAGACTCACTCAATTTCTTCCTTGTTTCAGGATTATTCATAGGGTTATTCTTTTTCATACGCTCAGAAGCTTTCTTTCTCGCCTCTGGACTACTCGTTAGAGGATTAACACGTATATGATGACCAAGTGCAAATCTATTTTTCACTATCTCACCACATCCACATCCACAAAGTTTTATTCTTCGTCGTATCTTCATTAGCTTCCTCCTGTAAAAGCTCCTGGTTGTTGCTTAGTTGGAAGGTAGTCAGGAGGCTACTTTTCGGAGACGTCTTCCTATCCAACTAAGTGTAAGTTATTGATTTAACTCGTGAACTTGTATCCGCACTTGTCATCTATCGCGGCAACCTGGCCGTAAAAACGGACCTTATGTTTACTCTTTATGTCTTTATTAAATTCGTCCTCGTGACCAGGTTTACTAGAAAATGTTTGTAAACCCCATACCTCGCTCCAAACAAAATCATTAGCAAAATCGCCTAGATACCACGTGGAAGAATTCTGTGCTGTTATGTACGGGCTCGTCAATGGAGTAAAAGCACCCTTCCAGATGTTAATTGCGTTTTCCACCCCTTCGGGGACCAACGTGCTCTTCTGCATCTGAACTGCTTGTACCCAAAGATCATAAGGGAACAATCCATAAACATTTGCAGGATCAATGAGCACGTAATCGTCGTTCTCATCGGTCTGATTGTGCATAAGCTTAAACCCTTCTTTCAAACCAGCTTCTCCAAAAGCAGTACTTGCTTTGGAGTTGATCTTACGATCACCACTTGCAGCCGTCCGGTAATACGCAGTAGCTACACCATTCGGACGATAAACAGTACTATTGATATCCTGCACACCCTCAACGATCAACTTCTCTTTGTATTGTGCAGCCTTCATCCCTATCCTGTTAGCCCTTACAATGATCTGGCCAGTTCTATCAAAATAAATCATCTCTTCAGTAATTGAGATAATGCGGCCATACTTCTGGTGAGGGATAGTTACGTACTTTTCCTGGATGTCACTATCGTTATACGGAGCACCTTGTTGTACCGCCTCAGGATTCTCGCTACCAGTAAAACCTGCTATAGTATCAATTTCCAGGTTAGATGGAACTGTAGTAGTAAGCAACTGACCGATAGTATTAACTGCATCATACGCCTTGATTAAAGTAGAACTAATTAACTCGCCAGTAATTTTGGGGAACATGTCCGAGGAAACTGCTTCACTAACACTCCTAACCGACCCGTCGCTATTCCTCTCAAACGCTTCCCAAATTTCCTTAAGTGAGAAGTCATTAGGAACCAACTCACCACTTTCCAGCATCTTACTGATAGCAACTACAGTCCCAGTATCACCAAGACTTTCGTGCATATCTCTAAGAGCTGTTCTCAACTTTTCACGAACTGCCATATGTAATTTCCTCCTAAATATTTTTATTTTTTTACTGCTCTACATTCTACTTCCATATCAGTAAACAGATTCAGATTCAGAATAAGTATTCGAGTTCGAGATTCAGATTCAACATGAGATTCAGACTTTTACATCTACAAATCAGTATTACCACCAAACAAAGTAAAAATATTCATTTCAACCGAATTTTTAAAAGTACCACTAGTACCAACATAACCTATGTAACCACTCGCGCCAGATCTTGACACAGATACCTTTTGTGAGTAGAGGGTAACCCCAGAACCCGCGGGAACAACTGTCGCCCCTGACTTCAAACGTCTTGAATTTTTCAACGGGTACTTAAACAAACCGTTTGTGTGAACGGCTATCTTCTCCGTTACCCCACCATCTGAATGCCACGCAGCGACCCCAAGAAAGTTCCTGGACGCAAGGGTCATATTACTCACAAGTGATAAGGTCGTCCCTGATACATTAGACAATGGGTATGCGTAGTAATCCTTCGAAGAGGTCCCTCTACTACGCAACCCATCAACCCGATCAAGGAATAGGAGGTCGCCCTTGCAAATCGTAGTACCCCCATGCACATCAACTTCACATTGGTCACCTTGTCCCCAGCCTTGACTATATAATTTTCTATCGTAATCCACATTCGTAACATCAAAATCTTAATACGCTTTCATGGTCGCGTATGAGACTCCACTAAACCTTGTAATAAGGTTCAAGTCAACATTAGTGGCGCCAGCTTCTGTCTTTACACAGTACCCAAGAATACAGAAGTACTCATCTGTAAGCTCTGCAGCGGTTTTACTAACTACTATCTGGTTTGAATTCACTGCAGCAGCAGAAGTAGCCCCACACACAAGCTGTCCAATAGTTACACCAGTAGTCGCCTTTAACGGGAACCTGAATATTCCAGTAGTGGCAACTGGGATATTTTCAGTAGTCCCAGCAATACTCCCTTTCATCGCAATACCGGCAAACTGTGCATCATAATAAACTGCAGTAACACCAGCATTGTCACTCATCGATTGCGTATACCAATCTGCTGTTTGTGCATTCCCACCAGGGGAAGCTGTCTTACAACCAAACGTAGATATTTTATACGTCCAAACCAAGTCCCCTTTCTCAACTACATTATGCCCATGCACAGCGCATTCTACTTCGTTGGTATCCCCACGAAGGTGTCTATTTACTTTTGCCATATCTTCCTTTTCCTCCTTACTTTACAATATTTTAAATAACACCATTATTTCTTTCCAATAGTGTTTTTGAATTTGTCACTTGCAGCTTCCATCTTCTCTTTGGTCTCAGTTTTATCGCCTAAGTTCCTTTCGTCGCCAGAGTTAGTGACTTTACCACTTGACTGCTTCCATAGCTCCATACGATCTTTGATAGACTCGTCAATCTCCCCCTCATTCTTTGCCATGAGGTCTTTCATGAAGATGTCAGTGATAGCTTCAGTAGGAAGTTTAGCCTGAGACAACTTCTCCTTAATTAAGGCTTCCTTCTTAGTGGCCTTATCTTTAGTCTCGTACTCGTCAAGTTTTTTCTTGAGGTCTTCATTCTCCTTAGTCAAACCTTCACTGGCTTTGGTAAGCTCCTCATTTATCTTGCCGAGTTCTTCAACCTTAGTACCAAGTTTTGCAAGGTCACTTTCCATCTTTTTAAACTTCTCAGCGTCCGCAATATCACCAACAATAGCATCTACCAGGTCGGACCGATTTTTCCTCAAGTCCTCAATGTTAATATCTTTCCATTCCATATCTTCTTTTTCCTCCTTGTTATGTAACATTAATGAATCATCATTTTTACCAGGCTTTTTCTCCCCTGACAAAAGTTTACCGATCTCAGATTCGAGATCATCCAATACCGCGCCAATTTCTTTCTTCTTATCAGCAAACTTCTTCTTACCATCCCTTAGAAGTTCCTCTATAATATCCGAAGCTTGCCAATTGAGTTTGCTCACTGCCCTTGTCATCTCCTTCTCTTTAATTTTGTCAATAAGCATCCCCTCAAACAGATCATGTACTATCATAGCTTTAATAGTATTAGTATCATAATAACCTTCTACATATCCTACCCAACTATTAACCCAATCTTCCCTATCATCTACTATTTTCTCACTCGCACTCTCAAATAAATTCTGCGTAGTGGCTGCAGATGCAACAAGGTCAATACTCTTAAGTGAATCAATATCAACAACATGCTCTTTGCCCTTATCGTCTTTAAAGATTTTCACCCTTGAATTAATTGAATTACCTACTCCTGCAGGTCTCATAGTTGCTACATCTTTCACTAAGGGCCAAAAAACTGATCGAACTGACAAGTCTGCCATCACTTTCTCCCCTTCCCTATGAGGATTGGAGAATACACCACCCCAATCACGAATGTCCCGGACCCCATCACGTTCTTTCGCCTCAGATTTCGACGGATGGTTAATGAAGAAATGAGCTCCTTGAGTCATCTTGGTGAGGCTATCAATGGCCATATCTTGATACTCATAGCCATTCTTTGAGTGACGGGTCCCAAACACACAAACATTACCTATCGTATGAGTCTCCTCGCTAATATTCTGTTCACTAACTTCACTGAAGAACTTATCATCCGATTCGATAACATCCCTATACTGATGAACAAGTTTTATTTTCATTAGCATTACTCCTTGTTAATTGTTACGCCAAAAATTACCTACTCCGCTCTTCACATAATGATCCTCAGTTTTAGTAGTACTTTTGTTAATAAGCTTCTGCACCTCCTCATCGTTCATTTTAAGCCCAGTGGCTTTGACACAGATAGGTATCGCCTGTTCTCTAGGTGTACCTTGCGCCATTACCTTTTTTATACAGTCTTCTAATTTTTTAGGCATTTCAATAGAGATTATATATTTTTTAACGAGTTCTAAAAAATTTTAGCTATTTTATTCCAAAAAAGCAATGTTTTTACACTTCATCAGTGCGGTTATTACCATTGACGCGATTTCTGCAAACCCATCTTCTTCCGGCCAAACCACAGATTCTATATCGTTTATTGTTTCTCTAATATTAATAGTAAAACCATTTGTAAGAAACTCCGTCAAATACTCTAAATCAAGATTATCTGCGACTTCTTCAAAGAACTTTATAGTTGCAGTACTACCAAAATCACCAACATGTTTTGTTTCATCTGCAATATAGATCATTATTTTTCCTCAAATTCTGGGCAATCATCGGTAGCTTCTTCAACATAACTAGGAATACCATCAGGATATTGGCTGCAAATAATCTTACCAGGTCCTTCTACTTCTACTGATACTTCCCATTTAAATGTTTTATTAAACTTACACTTACCACATTGTAATATTGGTATCATTATTTATCCTTTTACACCTAATATTATATGCTTACCTTTATTCTTAATATCTTTAACTATAAATTTCATCCCTCTTGGTAAAAGTAATTCAGCCTCTCCTTTAGATATAATTGGAAATGCCTTTTGCCCTTTTGGCAAATCTATTTCATAAATGATTTTTTCCCATCCAGATAAAAGATCTCTTTTTTTCACAAAACTTTTTGTTACACTTTTAATAGCAGTTGTTGACATATAAGACATATCAACTATTTCTTCACCAATAAAATATTTTTTTGCTATAGGTTTTGCCAAAGCTCTAAATACTTTAATCGGAGCTTTTATCCCTTTAACTTTATTTAATACCTGGTCTAAAAGTTTAATTCTTTCCGTATAATCAAAATTAAATAAAGTGTCACCACTAACATCTTTAAATTTTAATACACCGGTCCTTAATGCTTTATTAGTAGCATCATGACCATACTCTTTGTACCAATTTAACTCATGATATTGTTTTTTAGTTAATTTAACGTCATCTATATTATCACTTGCCCATTTACTAAAAGACTTAATATCATCAATCTCAGTAATTTTATCTACGGATTTAACAATTGCCTTTGCTTTCGGTGTTTCAGGAGCTTTAGAAACCGTTGGCTTTTTAGGAACAATAGTAACAATTGGCTCTTTAGGCGCAATAATTTTCTTCGATTTCAAATACCATTTACCATCTTTTTCGACAAAAATTCCCCTATCTTTAAGTTGATCTAAAGTCTTTTTATACGTGGTACCTTTTGTATTCCATTTCAAATCTTGTATGTTTTTGATAGAAACGCCTTCATCACCAGAGTTCACAACAAATTGTACAACCTTTGATTTACCAGTTCCAACTTTAAACCCAAACTCATCTATGTTTTCTATTTTTGCTCCAACACCTTTTGGTTTTATTTTAACTCTACTATGTAAATTAGCTCTCTTAACTCTTCTCTCAATATCATTCATTACTTTTTTAGCAACAGGATGAATAAACACACCATTCATTTGACGAGCCATTTGTTCTGCGTAAAATTCACCTTCGCTCTTCAAGCTATATTTGCTTACAAATTTATGTAGATCTGTATCGCCTATTCCTTTTTTTAATTCAGAAATAGTTTTCTTCGACAACTTAGTATTAGCCATTGATTCTGTGCCACCAAGCCTAAAGTATTTTTGATGTGCAAGTTCATGTCTAAATATATGGCCCCTACTATCTGTCATAAACCAATTTATATTATGTTGTTCTTTTACCAATGTTACCAAATCATCCATAGATTTGAAATATTTAGGATTGAATGCAATTGTGCCGTCTTCAAAAGCCAAACCAGCTAAATTTTTATTCTTTCCAATAAACATTGTTGCATCTACTCTAATGGCGCTGGGCTTTATCTTGTATTCATCAGCCACTCCTTTCAAATACTGATTAAACAAATTAGCTACTGAAGTATCCATTTCATCATAGTCAGCCATGTTCACATCAAGATTCTTTACTGCCCAATTTTCAGCTTGCTTAAGACTTTTAGCTATTGGCACATTTGCCTTTGCCACTGGTGGTTGATCAAACTTCTTGGCTCCTTGCATAATCCTTGCCTTCAGTTTAACAATGGTCGCAGGATCATCTATATGCCCCAAATTCTCCATGCTTTTAAGTCGCCACTTACCTATTTCACCTCTATAGAACACATTGCCAAAGGTATCAGAGTCAGGGGTCATATCTATGGCAGTTTGATGCTGGCGTACCTTGTATGTATTCTTAAAATTAAGCTTTCTGGTTATAGCAACTGGATCTACATCAAGTTGATGCTGAAGGCCAGAAGTATTTCTCAATACTGTTTTATGCTCTATAAATTCATTATTGATAAAAAAGTCATAAGGTCTATTGCCAGTAATATGCTCTGCTTCAAGCCTACGCGCTATGTCTTTCTCCCAAAACTCTGCTATATCCCTGTCTTGCTGAGTAATGATATACTGCTTTTCATCTACTACTTTCTGCTGAGCTTGAGTAAACCTAGCCTTTGTGCCTTTTGGAATTGGTTTAACTGGTGATCCACCTTTATACAATTTTGCTCTCGAGATTGGCATGTAATCTCCAAGTAATGTTCTGGCTTGCTTTGCAGTCATGCCCTGATCAAACATATACCTCATCACATTAAGTTCATTAAGATTGTGCTGAACTACCCCAAGCTCCTGTTTGGAGAGTATATCATCCATATGCTTTGCAACTTCATCCCATTTCTTAGCTCTCACCGCCATCACAAAATCATCCATAGTAATAGCATTGATTTTATCTTCCAATGCCCATTGTTGGTGAAAGTACGTTTTAGGCTTTGGTGCTACGGTAATTTTTGCTTCTATAGGAGTAGGTTTTTTCAATATAATTTTTTTAGCGGTGGGAATATCTTTACCAACATCAATATGAGCTGGAGTTAACTTTTTACCGCTTATAGATAAAATTCTTGCTTTAATTGGTTCTAAAACAAAAACCTCTTTGTCTCGCTTCATATATTTTAAATCATCAATATCAAATACACTTTGTTTCAACTTATGTTTTTTTATTAAGTTAGGTAAGTTTTCCAAGTCAGCTAAAATTTTATTCTTGGGGACATCAGCTTCAACCAAAATCTGCATTTTGCCTTGAGCATAACTTTTGGCAAGTCCTTGTTTTTTAGTATAAGAAGCAGCATTTACATGTTGTTTAAAAAGAAATTCTGGCAAATCATCACCTGCTTTTAGATTATTTACAATATTTATTTGAGCAGGTGTTAAACGAGATTCAAGCAAACTAATACCTCTGTATAATTTTTGTTCGGCCATCAACACTGTTTCATCCAACCACTGCGCCGACTGCTCTGTAAAAGCTAATATAGTTTTTTTGTTTGGTTTCCCACCAGACAAAATCAAGTCTTCGATTAAATCTAATGCTTTCTGCTTATCTTGATCTAAAATTACACCCTTCTTCACTGCTACTCCAACTCCAGGAGTGGTTGGGCGAGTAGGTAATGTAGCCAATTCGTCCAATGTCAACACCCTATTATCTGAAACCATTTGTTTCAGTGTTAATCTTCCTTCACTCCAATATCTATATCTATTTGGTCCAAGAATGTTTTTAACAAATGTAGAATCTTCAACATTCATTGTTCTAAGCCATTGTTCATAATTCAAAGATGCTGGAACATCACCGGCCCATTTGTTTGGATTTCCTTGAAATTGAAGCATTCGTGAGCTAAGATTATGAGGTGGAGTTCCTTTGTATACAAAAGGTCTTCCGCCCTCAGGAGGTTCTTGTTTTTCTGCGCCTAACTCTTTCCAGGTTTTTGTTATGGGAATTAGAACACAGCGGCAACGAGGATGCAAGGGGGGTTGTTCACCAGATGTTACAGGATTTTTATCAAAATAAAATATTTTTCCATCATTAACGCCGCACACAGGACATGTTCTGTCGTCCAACGTAGCAAGATATTGTACGCCTTTCAATATATCTTTGTTCTCTTCATAAATTCTTCTGCTTACACCATTTGATACTCTCATAATTTCAGTACGAGCAATAACTTCAGATTGATTTTTTATGCGTTTTCCTAATTCACCACCAACATCAACACCAACACCAACTAACCGTCTTGAAGCCTTAGCCATATTTTCACCTAATATGACAGACTGAGTCAATTCATTCTTCATCAAGAAAACACTCTCTTGATATCTAAGAAGCATTCTGTCAGAATAAGTGGCTCCGCCCAACGGCGTTCTTACTATCTCACTTACTTGCTCATAAGGAATTCTTGTTATATTTACTCCGATATTGTTGAAGGTATTTCCTAAAAGCGAATGATAAAAGTCTGCCTCAACCATTGAAAACTGCTCTAAATTATATGTTAAATTATTAACAGAATCTACAGTAGCATTACGAAGAATATGATCTATTTCGTTGAGTTGAACATTCAACCTATCTAAACGATATTGCTTAGTATAGCCAGATCCATAATCCTCTAATCTACTAATACTACTCATTAAACTTTGTTTAGCTTGATTGTAAGGCGCTACTAAATCGTTGATGGTTCCATTTTCAAAGCGTTGAATATAATGACTTCTGCGAAGAAGAAAATTTCTAAGTTCTTCGTTTACTCCAATAACCGGTACAGTTGGAGCTTCAAATATTTCTTTATACGCCAATAACATTATTCTTCATCTTCGTAATCATCTTCAAATTCTGAACCAAATTGATTTGTTGGTGACGTCGGCATATTGAAGGGAGTTTTATAGATGTCCATTTCTTGCTCTTCTTCCATGTTTTTCTTTTCTATATCTGGATCTAAAGCTTCTTTCTTTTGCCATGTAGTTTTAGAAAGAATTTTGTTTCTATGCTGTACTTCTCTAGCTTGATTGTTCTTCAAAATATCTGCGAGAATTAAAGGTGGCCACTCAATTTCACAATCAACATTTGTGTTATTTGGCAAATCGCCATGTTCTATATAAACATTAATAACGTCAGAAAATAATACTTTATAATAATACGTAAAAAAATCTTGCCAATCTTCAATCTCTCTAACAAACGGATTTTGCGCCACCATTGAACTCGAGTAGTTAGCATTAGAAAAATCAGCTGTCAAAAACATTTCTGGCATTCCCATTCCTGCGCACACAGCCAACAACATTGCTCTACCGTCATCTTTAACATCGCTAGCTTGAATATTCGGCGACAGCATACTATATTCTATGCCTCTGCTTGCTGTTAATACTGTGCCTCTTTTAAATGCTTTTTGTTTATTTGTATCAGAATCTTGAACCTCTGATATTTGTGCGTCTCTAATAGAACCAACAGTGCCAGAAGTTCCTTTGACAGTTCTAACTAACGCTATTGCAGATCTAATTTGATTCAATACTATTCTGTCATCTAACCATGATAAATATTTCTGTATCATTGGTAAAGCAGAAAGCATAAAACTCACACCACGTTTCATATCAGAATCAGCCAATATTTTTATATGTATAACCTCTGAAGCATCAATGGCCTTCACCAGAGAACCATCGGCGTTGCATTGGTAATAAGTCTTAATGTCTTCAATGTCTTCTGGATTAGTGCCTATTCCAAACGTTACATTTTCTGATTTTTTCTTATCTGTATCTTTTGAAGGATTGCGTATACTGTTGGCTTTTAAAAAACGAATTGATGTATCACCAGAAGTGGTGTTTACGAATTTTCTTAAAAGCACTTCGCCATCACGAAAGGCTCTAATGACCAACTCTTTTTCTCTTAAAGACCATTTATTGTTTTTAACAAAAAGATTCCAATAATCCTGAACTTTTTTATTATCACTTCTAGCTTTTATAGTCGGTCCTTTGCCGAGTATAAACTTGCTGAGATTACGAACTATAGCTCTAGCGAAAAGATTTGTGTGATATTTCTTAAAAACCTCTTCAAGCATCTGATAGTGATCATAATTAAGAAAGCTCGGAGCGTCATCGCTAGAAGAAGTAACTTCTCCGGTTTTAAACCATTTTGCATCATCTGCGTCAGGACGTACAATTCTGTTTGCTTCGCTAATAAATTTGTCAGCGGCATTTATTTGAGTCAAATCTAAATTCATTCTAGCTATTTCTAACTTTTTATTTGTTCTATATTTTTCAAAAAGCATTTTAACCTCCTATTAGGTTTTGGCGGTTGGCACGATCGTGCCAATTATATCAAATATAATCAATTCTAAATAATTACCTACTAAACCAATAGCCTTCAGACTCAATTATTTCTTCTGTCGAAATCACAAGGTCGGGAAGTATAGCATACGCCGTCTGCACTAGATACCTAACACAGTCTGGCCCATGATCATTAATCTTTAAAGGAATTCTTCTAGCAACCTTTCCGTCCAATTGCTTAGAATATTTATAAATATCAAATTCTTTATCGGTTGGAATTAAATTCTCGTCTTCAGAAAAATAGTAGCCTTCTACAAAATAAATATCAACTACTTTTTTGCCACCTTGCGCATAATCTATTTTTACGTCAAAATGAGTACGAACTAAATCTATTCCTTCTTCTACGGCGTTTATTGCAGCAAACGTATCTACATTATAAAGTTTAAAAAGATCAATACGTGCCTGTTTTGCAGACGGGTCTGCAAATATTAACTCATTTCGTGAATATTTCGGACTTCGTTTTATAGCTTCTGCATGATAGGCCGTTGTTTCTGATCCACTACGGTATTCATAAAAAATATAGAATTTAAGTTTAAAAATAATTTCTTTTCCTTGCTCGGTTTCTTCAAACACTTCGATAAGATTAGAATAATCAACTAAAGCTTTTAAATATACAAACGGGTGTCCTGGGCTAGACCCAAAATCAATAGCCGACATTACCATAACGTTATCTGACGGTGGTTCAAAGCCGGCAGGTTTAAAAACCAAATCCTTTTCGTAATTGCCATAAACCAAAACGTCTCTAGACGGGCGTAAGTTCAACCACTGAGTCTCTAATGTTTCTAAAGCCAATGTACATGCTTTATCAATATAGTCGCCAATTTTATAATATCCGCAGCAATGGTGTGCCATGCCTTTACATTTATCATAAATTCTGCAGTCACCGTATTTTTTATCGCTTTTACATTCTCGAAGACATTTCTCCAAAATCTCATAAATACACCAAGCGTAAATCTTCATATTACTCTTTTCTGCTTCTGCTAATAATCTATTAAAAGTACCGGTGTCGTATTTACGCGTACTCAAAAACGTATTTTGTGCCATAATCTCTATGTTTTCATTATCCTTAGAAACTGACATTGAAAGACCTTCCTGTAGTGTGTCCCATTCCATTAGTTCTACTTCGTCAATACGGGCTTTTTGTGGGTGTGGAGAATTCAAGCCCTTGACGCTACCTGTTACAACTTCTATCATACTACCGTTATCATAAAACGTCATCGATCGGGTCGGAGGTTTTTTATACAAATTATTAAGCATAGGATTTTTGTGAAATGTTGTAAAGTAACGATATACCTTTGCAGCTTGATCTAAAGTGCTTCCGGCACTTGCTACTTCACACTCGTTTTTAAATAACATATCTAAATGGTTTAAAATAGCAACATTGGTGGTTTTGCCGCCAGTGCGGTTAGCAAACGCGATTGAATTACGTACCCTTTCGAAGAACATGTCAGAAATATACTCAAATGGTGCAACATGCGGATAATCTAATTCATCAAACTTTGGATTAAACAGCTTGCACGTATTTTGGCGTGGTATATCTAAGTTTAAAAATATCTTAATGTAAAGATATAAAGATTCGTCATCCTTTATGCCATACTTTACGAAGCATAGAAATAAGTCTTTATGAAACTTATGTATCTCTTTTGTAGTGAAATTTTTAAAAAGTGTATCTGTGAAATACTTTAATCGTGTTTTATCGTCTACGTCGCCGTAATCTTTAAACCATGAATCTGGCAGATGCGTAAACTCTATATAATACTTAATCGCTTCTACAATTGCGGCGTCTTCGTTTATTTTTTCTTTCGCTAATTTATTTAAGAACTTTTCGGACAACATTATTTTCATCTTTAATCTCTCCGCTCATATTTTCCGGTACTATATTTTCCGGTACTATATTTTCCGGGGGGAAATTCAAGGAACGACTCCCGTTAATGAAAACCCCGGGGGATATACCCCAGACTACAACATAACGCTCCCACCACCGAGGACGCGAATTCGAAAATCGGCGCGCGCAATCTTGCTAACGTCATCAGTCACAATCGTCAACCCCGTTAATACTCTTAATTCAATACTCTCAGCGTGATTGACAAAGTCGTTCACGCTGAGAAGAATACAAGCGTAATAACAGTTATCACTTCAACCGCTATTGTTCTAACGCTCCACGCACACTAAAAAACTTGATTTTTCACTTCCTGCCGTCGCAGATCAAAAAAGCTTAAAATCACTCTCACGCAACCCTGCCTTTAAAATCGCGGCAACACTCCTTGTCGAATTCTCTTACACATTACACGACACTCTTCATCCGCTCGCACTATACTCTTACGCATTATACTACTTTCTTCGCTACACACCACACTATTCTCTTACGCTATTTTGCGCAACACACTACATACGTCACACTACTCGCTACTTTCTCTCACAACTCTCTAAGTGGTAAACTGTCGAGATCATCAATGTTAACATTGATGATAGCATTGGCCGGGTTGACTATGAATCAAGTTGAGAGGGTGAGTGTGCGTGTCTTGCGTGGTGCCCTCTCCCAATTCTTGCACTTAACGTCAATGTGTAACAACAACAGTGACACAAAGAAACATATCCTACACTTTC
>Ga0180007_10003893_pt1 | contig 16214 bp, 25 predicted proteins | sample MM_PC_MetaG_FD_121122 | JGI IMG/M metagenome (GOLD analysis project Ga0180007, IMG submission 121122) | Groundwater microbial communities from the Aspo Hard Rock Laboratory (HRL) deep subsurface site, Sweden - MM_PC_MetaG | ecosystem: Environmental > Aquatic > Deep subsurface > Groundwater... | reverse complement strand
TTTCAAAGACTTATCTTTTTTTAGTTCTTTAAAGAAACTTTGCGGATCTTTTATTCTTACTCTCATTGTATTATTATAAGATTCTTAAGCTTGTATATAGATCTTTTTAATCTACCACTATACTACGGGCCCTCACAAGCTTTATAAAATTTGAGGTTTATTAAAAATCTTATGGTCCTCAAAAAAACCAAACACCTCCTCAAAACCGGAACAAAAAACATTTTAGACAAAACAACAATCGATGACAAATTAGTCACAGGCATAAAAACAGTAAAAAAAGAGGTAAGAAAAAACATAATCACTGCAATTAGCGCAGCTTTCGCATTTCTTATAGCTCTAGCATGGCGTGATGCAATCGCTTCCTGGATAAATACTTTAATTGAGAATTTCAACCTATCAGAAGGTTGGTACAAGTTCGTAGCAGCATTAATAGTTACAATAATTGGTGTTATAGGAATAATTCTAGTCTCAAGATTAGAAGAAAAACCAGTAAAAACTAAATAAACTTCCCAAATTTAGATAGTTTCTCGCCCTTCAACAATCTATTAACAACATCTTTCAAATCTTTTACCTTAACTCTAATTTGCTTTTGTGTATCTCTATCACGAACAGTAACCTCTTTTTTCTTTAAAGAATCAAAATCAATAGTAACCCCATACAAAGTACCAGCTTCATCACCTCTAAAGTATCTTCTGCCAATCGAACCACCAACATCAAAAAAACAATTAAATTCCTCTTTCAACAAATCAAAAACCTCTTTAGCTTTTTCCACCAGTTCTTTTTTATTAGAAAGTAAAGGAAAAACAGCAACCTTAATAGGAGCTAACTTAGGATGTAATTTTAAGACCACATTCTCTCTCTTTTTATCATGATTATATGCATTATACATAAAAACCAAAAAAGCCCTATCAACACCTAAGGAAGGCTCAGCAATAACATGAGGAACAAATCTCTTCTTTTTCTCATCATCAAACAAAGACAAATCTTTTTTAGAATGTTTCATATGCTGCTGTAAATCATAATCTCCTCTATCCGCAACACCAAGTAATTCTTTCCAGCCAAAAGGAAAGTTATATTCCAAATCCCAGGTGTCAGTAGAATAATGACTAAGCTCATCCTTCAAATGTTGTCTTATCCTAAGATCATCACTATTAACACCCAAAGAAACAAACCAATTATGCTCAATGAAAAGCCAATAAGCATGCCAAGGATTGTTAATTACATTTTTACTTAAAGCACTTTTAATTTTCATTTTCTTAGGCTTAAAATCATTTTTCTGCATATCAGCCGAATAAACCAAAATTTCATAATCAGAAATATCTTTCACATAAGGACACTCTCTAAGTTTAGAAGGATGTACAAAATACTCAATTTCCATCTGCTCAAATTCTCTAGATCGAAACAAAAAGTGTCTTGGACTTATCTCATTCCTAAAAGCCTTCCCAATCTGAGCGATACCAAAAGGCAACTTTAACCTGGCATTCTCCTGAACCAATTTAAAATTAGTAAAAATCGTTTGTGCAGTCTCAGGCCTTAAATATGCCTTCGCTTCCTCATCCCGTTTGGCACCAACATAAGTTTCAAACATCAAATTAAAGGGAGCAGGCTTCCCTAAAGTGTCCTTACCGCACTTTTCACACTTAATTTTATGCTTCTTAATCAATTGCCCTAATTTTTGGGCTGAAAAACCATCCGCTCTTTTCTTAGTCTTTTCCTCAACTAAAACATCCGCCCTATATCTTTCATGGCAATTCCCACATTCAATCATTATATCCTGGAATGAATTAAGGTGTCCAGAAGCATCCCACACCTTAGGATGAGTAACTATAGCACTATCAATCCCAACAAGATCCTCTCTAGAAAGAACATGAAACTTCCACCATTCTTTTTTAATATTATTCTTTAACTCCACACCCAAAGGTCCATAATCAAAAAACCCAGCAATACCACCATAAATCTCAGAAGTAGCATAAACAAAACCTCTTCTCTTACAAAAAGCAGCCATTTCTTCTATAGATATCATAAAATAAAAAGCAAGTTCTATACTATTTAAATATATCTGGCAAATCTCTCATATTTATTAATTTTCTATGCTCAATTCTAGGACAAGCAGTATTAATCCACATATCAATGTCAGGAAAATTCTCAAACTCATTCACGTCAACATCACTACAAATAAACAAATAAGATTCTTTTTTTAATTTTTTTTGTAATTTTACAGCCTCATTAAATAAATTTTGACCAGGTTTATCGCAAACAAGAATTCCAACTTTTTTAGCAGCCATGTACTTCATTAATTTACCTTTCATTTTTTTCTCCAATTCATCAGCACTTACCTTAGAAAATTTTCCAGTTAAAGGATTAGCAATATAAATCGGTTTTTTTAATTTTCCTAAACCCAATACATGAAAATCTCCTGAACCAACAAACAAAAAAGCATCAACTTTAGCCTTTACCTTTAAAATACCATCAATATTACATCCTAAAACAGAACCACAAAAAACAAACTTTTTATCTTTTATTTTTTTCACAGAGTTCTCAAATTGGACAGTAGTAAACAAACCAACTTTTTTTTCAGGAATTTTAATCTTTTTAATAAACTCCAAATCAACTTCCATCTCAGCTTGAATATAAACCCGTTTCATAATACACTATTAAAAAAGAAATTCTTTAAAACCTTTCTATAACCTAACAAGCTGGGTTCTCTCAGGGCCTACAGAAACCATGGATACAGGAACGCTAAGCTCACTTTCTAAAGTCGTAATATAATTCCTTGCATTTTTAGGAAGATCTTCTTTTCTCTTTACATCCGGAGAAATCCTCTCCCAAGTCCCCATACTCTTAGAATGACCATCACGCATTCCTATAGTCAATTCAGGTATTTCGCTTAAAGTATCTAGATGCGTTATCACTAATTCAGTTACAGCACTATGTTTCAAAGCCTCAGAAACTAATCTACAATCAAACCAACCACATCTCCTTGGCCTTCCTGTTGTTGTGCCATACTCACGACCCGCCTCTCTTATAACCTCTCCCAATTGACTATCAAGCTCTGTAGGAAACGGCCCGCCACCAACTCTAGTAGAATAAGCTTTAGCAACACCTATTCTCCTAGGAATTTCAGTATATCCAAAACTGGCAGTCACACCCCCCAAGGTAGGATCAGAGCAGGTTACGTATGGCCTCTCGCCAGTATAAATCCCAATTTGATGTCCTTGTCCAGGCTCAAATAAAACACTTTCACTTCCCCTTATCAATTCCCTTGTATCATATAAAAAAGATCCTAAAAAAGCCCTAGTTGGTTCCAATTCTTCCAAAACTTTCTCAGCAGTTACATTAAGATCCCTAAATCTAGTTTTCAGATTCTCTCTTACAATAGCCTCATGTTCCCCTCTAACCAATTGATGTAAATTAAATCCCCCTCTAAGACTTTCATACGTAGGACCAATACCCTTAAAGGTTGTACCTATTTTTCTTCCAGTCCTAGCTTTTTCCTGCGTTAGCTCTTCTTCAAAATGATAGCTAGTAGTCACATTAACCCTAAAATCGATAAACAAATTCGTCCTGTTAACTTCAACACCCCTTTCCCTTAATTTAACAATCTCGTCCACTAGCCACGGTGGATACACAACCATATTAGAACCCATTACCGCCTTACTTCTAAAAATCCCATCAGGAACAACATGCAATTTGTATGTTTGATCACCAATAACAACCGTATGTCCTGCATTTGCACCACCATTAAACCTAGCAACATAATCAAAATCACCAGCAAGAGCATCAACTACCTTGCCCTTACCTTCATCCCCCCACTGTAATCCAACAACACCAGATTTAACCATTCTAAAACCAAACTTTTCCCACAAAATCGTATTATAAACTTATCTAACTTAGAAAATACTTAATGTAATCTACTTCTTCAACTTCTCAACTTTAGCTTTCTCAGAAATAATAGCAGAATTACCGGTTTTATCTTCAATAATCACCTTAACTTTCATATCACCCAATTTTATTTTCCAAATTTTCTTTAATAAACCTTTAGCTTTTTTCTTAATTTCCTCATCATCACTATCATCTCTCTCTTTCTCAATAATCTCTTTAAATCTGTTTAACAAACCTTCAATATTTGTAACAAATCCTATTGAACTTGGACCTGGCTGCATACTCATTTTCAATTGAGGAAATTTAACAATAGCACCAGAAGACTTAACTATCCTTACCTTCATATCTTTATCAGAACTTATCTCAAAAGTATAACAAACAGGTTCTTTTTCTTGTTCAGCCTCAACCTCACTCATAAAATAATCACAAGAACCACACTTCATAGAGAACAAATAAGCTTTACCAAAAAAAGGCACCTCCATACTATCCTCGATCAGAGTCAAAGTTTTTTTATGACACAAAGGACACGGTTGTTTTTCTAATTTATCCATATTATAAATAAAGTAAATAAATTTAAAAACATTTTGCTTAATTATCTCAACATTTTCCTACAGTTTACACAGATATTGCCCTTCTCATAGCCCAATTTCTCTATAAATTTGCCTAAAGTCTCTACATTTGCATCAATCTCAACCATACTAATACATTCACCCCTCACAGTCTCCTCAAATTTTTCAATTAGAGCCTTTCCAATTCCCTTACCTCTAAAACCTTCTTTAACAGCAACACCCATTAACACAGACCAATCTTCTCTAGCAGAATATTCTCCATAAACCACTCCAACCATCTCTCCATTTTCCTCCGCAACCAAAAATACCGCCCCTTCAGCAGTATTAACCAATCTCTCAAAATAAGCAAAAGAATACGTCTGGCCACGCCAACTAAGTTCTTTTACACTAAGAAATTTCCTAGCCTCTTCCACATCCTCTTTTTTCGCATCTCTTATATTTATCAAATTACATCAATCTCACAGTTCTATAGAAACAACAACATATAAAAAAATATCTACTCTTTAACTTCAGCAGTCTCAGTAGTCCTATAAACATGAGCAAATCCAGGAGTCACAACAACCCAATCTTCTCCAAAACCAGCAATATCTCCTTCAATAGCATCACATGTTTTTTTCAGTTTATTAACAACTCTTTTTAATTCAACAATATCTCTATCCTTTATAGGTTTAATATTAATCAAAGCAATAGTATAGCCTTCTCTCAAAGCATCAAGAGCAGGTTTTACATCAGGAAAATCAGAAATAACAAAGGGCTTAACAACAATCTTAGATCTTCTACCTACATCTTTCTTAGTATCAATCTCAATATAGTCATCAGTAAATTCCTCAGAATACTCCCCACTAGAACCACCTAAAATCTTATTTTTCATCCTTGAAAATGTACCCATTTTTCAGTCCTCACAAAAGAATAATAAAACATGCCTTGACATATATATAAATATTTCTATATTCTATTTGCATTCTAAGGCAGAAACAACGTTCCAAATTTGAGATCTAGTATAAGAAGACAAATTAGGATCATTGTCAATTTCACTTAATTCCTCCAAGGCTTTATCTATCTTAACTTCTGTTCCACAACCACAATCATTCAAAGCACAAATAGCGCTTCTCACTCTTGTTCGGACATTTTTTGGCACTAATTCATCATTCTCAATTACAACCAATGCCTGAACAATGCCTATAATTTTTTCATCACCCATTTTTCTGCATCTTACTCAAGACCTGTGCTTGTACTTCCTTAGCTTTTTGTCTTAGCTTATCCTCTTGTTTGTCTACATTTTTAAGCTTTACGTCTATTACCTCTTTCCTGGATTTTAAATCTTTCTCAAGTACCTCTTTAGAACTCTCAACAATCAAAGGTCCAGCAATCTTAAACAATTGTTTAGGATTTTTAGCAATTTCCTCTAAAGCATTATCAACTTCCATAAGCTGGCTTTGTAAAACTTGTTTTTGCATTGTCATTTGCTGTAAATTTTGCTCTAAAACCTGCAACTCTTCAATCTGCTCTTCAATTTTTTTATCCATTTTAAACTGCCTTTATCTTCGTGTTGGTTGTTCTAGGTTTATAAATAATTTTAGAACCGCAATATGGACACCTGATTTTCTTTTTAACATATTCTGATTTTACTAAAGCATTACACTGAAAACATTTATATTTTACCATATTTCAATCACACATAATAAGCCTTACCAGTGAATTTTGAATCACATTTTCCACATTTAAATATTCCCATTGCAAGTCTTTTAACTTTTGGCTTCTTACAATAAGGACAAACCTGTTTTTTTCTCTGTTTCTTTTCTACCTGAAGTATCTTTGTTCTAATAGTTTTACCATATCTCACTCCAAATCTTCCTGCAGAACCTGTTTTCTTTCCCATGAGTCTACAAGCCCCATATGAGTTTTTAAAGGTTTTGAAATAAAAATGGGGCTGCCAGGATTTGAATTCCCATACTCTAAGATCATTCTGAGAGTTTCCTGGGCCACGAGGTCCCAAACCTCGAATCCTAATTGCTTAGAGTTTTCATCTTCCAAGCTAGACTACAGCATAATGCTACGATCCTTAGAGATCTATAGTCCCATTCAGAGCCTAACTCAATTATTTATACCACCCAATTTGATTTATAAATTTATCTCAAGAAATAACTAGCTACTTTTTCTTCTTCTCTCCCTTTTTAGCTTCTTTCTTCTCTTCTTTCTTTACGTCCTTTTTTTCTCCTTCTTTAGCCTCTTCTTTCTTTTCCCCTTCTTTAGCTTCTCCTTCTTTAGCCTCTTCTTTCTTTTCTTCCTTAGCCGCCTTTAATTTTTCAGCCTCTTTTACCAATTTTTTCTGTACTACTTCTAATTGTTTCTCCAAAACTTCTTTCTTTCCTTCAGGAACTTCAACTCTACCTTCCTTAATTTCAGCATCATACTTGCCACTCTCAACAGCTTTAACAAACTCAGAAGATTTTTTACCTTCAACTAAAACACCTAAAGAATTACAGGATCCAGCAACAGACTTAACAGCTTTTTTCAAATCGAAAGTATACATACCTTCCATTTTCATTTTAGCAATCTTAATACACTGCTCAACAGAAATATTTGCAACTTTTTCTTTATCAGGTTGACCAGAACCTTTTTCCAAACCAAGTTCTTTTTTAATCAATTGCGTAGTAGGTGGTGTTCCCACCTCAATATCTTCAACTTTCTTAGCTTTAGTATTGATCTTTATTTTAACAGGCACCTGCATCCCCTTAAAATCTGCAGTTTTCTCATTTACCTGATTCATAACCTCGCCAATATTTATTCCCATTGGTCCTAATTTCTGAGCCACTGCAGCATTCGGAGTAGCCTTTCCTCCTTCAACCATCAACTGTATTGTCTCTGCCATCTTAATCTTCCTTCTCTTCATCCTCATCTCTTCTAATAACTTTAACAGCATCTAATTTAACTGTAATAGGAATAGGAACTGCAGCTTCCAACAACTCAACCACAACCTCTTCTTTTTGTTGATTAACCCTATTAACTCTTGCTTTCTCTCTATTAAAGGGTCCTGAAATAATCTCAACAACATCATTCTTCTGGATATTAACATCTGTCTTAATCTGCTCTAACATCTTCTCAATCTCACTATAATCAACATTATTAGGCAAAAGACCTTTAGCATAAGGAACGCCATGAAAGGCCTCTTCAGCAGTCTGCCTTGAATCAGCTTCAATAAAAATATATCCCCTAAGACCATGCGGTCTCACAATAGAATACACATTTAGGTTCTTCTTCTGAGCATTAGAAGATACAAAATCAACTACCTGATCTTCCCTATTCGCCGTTGTTCTTATAGTAAATATCATATTAACTCTATAACAATCGCAATTAAAAAGCCTAATAACCCTATAACAGCTATCCCAATAGAACTCACTTTAACAATTATGCCAAACTCCTTCTTTGAAGGCTTTTTAGTTATCCTAAACACCCTCACAGATTCCTTTATAAAGCTTTTTAACTTAACAAACATAAGTTATTTTTATAGAAATTGTTTTATAAAGGTTTTTATTTAATAAACTCAATCCCAAGTTCCTTCTCAATCCTTTCACTCTCTTTCGCAGCCATCTTGCTCCTAGGACCAAAAATTTGTGGACTTGAAACACCAGTAACAATCAGCATAATTTTAATAGTATTCGCCAAATCTTCAGATATCTGAGCGCCCCATATAACTCTAGCATCATCACTTAATTTCTCACTCACAGTTTCAACAACCTTTCTTGCTTCACCCAAAGTCATATCAGAACCACCAGCAACATTAATCAAAGCACCAGTAGCACCAGAAATATCAACATCCAACAAAGGATTATTTACAGCTTTCAAAACAGCTTCAACAGCCCTATTATCAGTATCACTCTCGCCAACACCAATCAAAGAAACTCCTCCCTTACCCATAACAGTTTTAATATCAGCAAAATCTAAATTAACCAAACCAACCTTAGTAACCAGCTCAGCAATACCTTTAACAGCATTTGTCAAAATCTCATCAGCAATCTTAAAAGCAGTCTGTAAAGGCAAATCAGGAGCAAGCTCCAATAGTTTATCATTCGGAATCACAATTAAAGTATCAACCACATTCTCCAATTTCTCTAAACCATTAACAGCATTTTCATATCTTCTTCTTCCTTCCATCTCAAAAGGAATAGTAACAATTGCAACAGTTAAAGCTCCAACTTTTTTAGCCACCTCTGCAATAACAGGAGCAGACCCTGTTCCAGTTCCACCACCTAGTCCACAAGTAATAAACACCATATCGCATCCTTGCAATTTAGCTTTTATTTCATGCTCACTTTCTCTAGCAGCTTCTTCACCAATTTGAGGAATACTCCCCGCTCCCAATCCACCAGTTACTTCCCTTCCAATCAAAATCTTAGAATCTGCATTACAATACAACAAGTCTTGGGCGTCTGTATTGACAGCTATAGCCTCAGCTCCGAAGATACCAACCTCTGTAATTCGATTAATAGTATTATTGCCCCCACCGCCAGCACCAATAACCTTAATTTTGGCTTTTTGCCTTGAAAGAATCTTCTCTAATTCCTCATCAATAGAAATTTTATTCTGATTATCAGGACTGGAATAGGCTTGTTTTACCTCAGATCCATAACTTTGTCGATTAAAAGAATCCATCCATATAAAAAAGGTCAATTACTATTTAAACTTAATTATGTTTTAGTCACTGTTTTCCCAAATCTTACTTCCTTCATCTCAGGAATAAGTTTTTTTATCTTCTCACCTAAAACTCTCTTAGCCTCTTCAGAAAAATCACCATTAACCTCTGCCACCGCTTCCACAACTTTACTCTTAGCCTTCTTAGAAAAAAACCCAATCAAACTATCAATCTTTTTTTGTTTATCCTTAATAAGCTTACCAATAGTAACTTTATACAACAACTTATGTCCAGCTAAAGGATGATTAAAATCAACAACTATCCTTCCCCCAGAAACGCTTCTCACAGTCCCAATCAGCCCATCAAGATTAACTCTAAGCCCTGGAAAAGGTCTAATATTCTCTTTTTTAAAAATACCCGCAGAAAGAAGTTTCATAAGCTTAGGATCTCTCTTCCCAAAGCCCTTTTCAGGATCAATCTCTATATCAAACTTTTCACTTTCCTCCTTTCCAACCAAAACCTCATCAAGTCCCTTTAACACAAAACCCTCTCCAATACACACAATCAAAGCCCCATATTTAGCCTTAGGATCATGAATACCCTCTTTTTTAGCTATTTCCTCAGAGGTTAGATCAAAAACCTGTCCAGTCTCTTTATCATAAGCAACATAATCTATTTCCACAAAATCCCCATTTTTCAGCCCCATAGCCTACACCACAAAAACAGCCCTTAAAAAGATAGTGTACCCACTGTGCAATGGAAACATTTATATATGAAGCCAAACTCCTCCACATCATGACATGGAAAAATAACGTAGATCCTATAATAAAATCGCATCTAGAAAGGCAAATAGCTGAATCTATTAAGCACAAAAACGCCTTTAATGAATCAGATAGTCCAGCAAAAGCCCAGTTATGGGTCGCAATAGCAAATCTTAGCAAAGAGCTCTTCGACATCAATCTAAAACTAAATTATCTAGAAAGAGCATTAAAACAAATTGCACCAAAATCCGTTTTAAAAAAACAAAAAACAAGAAAAGCTAAAAAAAGTACCAACAAAGAAGTAACTTTTTCTTAAAATAAACCATCCATCTTAACCAAAAAAATTATAAACGCTCTCTCAAGCTAATTCTATTATGGGTGAGATAAAAAAGATACAAGCCACAAGTGTAAAAAAAGGAACTTCTATCATCATCGATGGCATAGCCTGCACAGTTAAAGACGTTCAGACTTCAAAACCAGGAAAGCACGGCCATGCAAAATGCAGAATTGAAGCAATCGGAATGATTGACAGCAACAAAAAAATCATCGTAGTTCCAGGACATGAAAAATTAGACTCGCCGATAATAGAAAAAAAATCAGCTCAGATACTCTCAATTCATGGCGATACAGCAAACGTAATGGACTCAGAAAGCTATGAAACTTTTGATTTAAAAATACCGGCCGAACTCAAAGACAAAATCAAAGAAAACGCACAAGTCTTATATTGGATCATCATGGATATAAAAGTAATGAAAGAAATAAAATAAAATGGCAAAAGACAAAAGGAATGTTGATACAAAAGACATAATTGTTTGGATTCTAATAATCCTAGCATTCATCATATTAATTGTATCTTTTTTCAGAGGATAAGTAAAAAATGAAGCCGCAAGACATTATAATTTGGATTTTATTTATAATTTCAATAATCGTGGCTATATGGTATCTTTTTGGTAATAGTCCAACATTTGAACAAGCAATACTAGTTTTTATTTTAACCATACTTTTTACAAACAATGCAAAAATTAGTGAGATTAAAACAAAACAAGAGTCTCTTGAGAGAAAATTCAATGCGTTAGCAAAAGATTTTAAAGAACACATTAAACATAAACAAATTTAAAATGGCAAAATTCCCAGAAGCAGCTTCAAGGTTATTTAAAAACGTATTTGTATGTAGAAATTGCAAAACCAAAATAAGAAGCACTCCTCAAAAAATAATCCAAAAAAAAGTAGCATGCAGAAAGTGTGGAAAAAAAGTGTTTAGAGCTATTAAAAAAAGTCAGCAAAAGGCAGGCGCTGCTTAATTAAAAAAAGATGGTGAGTGTAGATTTAATATTTGCATTAGTTTTCTATGGCATAATCCTGATTATCTTTTTCAAAACTAAAAAAAGATGGAATATCCAAGGAATTCTCGCATTATACAAAACAAAAATCGGAATAAACTTAATGGATAAACTAGCAAGAAAAGATAAAAAAAATATAATCTTAACAGGAATCACACTCACCATACTCGGACTTATTCTAACAATCATAGGCCTATCATCATCCCAACCATACTTCACAGGCATAGGATCAATTTTACTCATTATAGGATTACTAATGGCTGTACCGATCAAGGTACTTGGTCACGCAGGAACAATAATCGGCTTCTTTGGTATGGCTTTCATATTCTATATCCTAATCAGATCAACCATAACTCTAATCTTCGTAGAGGGTGCAGAATCAACAATAGCACCCGTACTTCCAGGAGTAAAAATACCCGGCCTTCCGATATTATCCTTTTGGCATTGGATTATTTCTATTTTTATCTTAGCACTAGTTCATGAATTCTCACATGGAATACTAGCAAGAGTTTACAAATTAAAAATAAAAAGTTCCGGCATAGGTTTTCTCGGACCAATTTTACTTGCTTTTGTAGAACCAGATGAAAAACAAACTGCAAAAGCACAAAAAAAAGCACAACTAAGTATGTTTGCAGCAGGACCTTTCGCGAACATCATCCTTGCAGTACTCGCACTATTATTCTCAATGTTTATCCTCGCGCCCCTCTCAGAAGCAATCTTTGATGCAGATGGGATAACTGTCTCAAATTTCACACCAGGATTCCCAGCTGAAAAATCAGGTCTTGAGGTACCTTTCACAATAAAATCAGTCAACCACATTGAAACACTTAGCGTAGTAGATTTCGTTGATGCAACAGAAGGTATAAATCCCAACCAAGAAATAATCCTAAATACAGATAAAGGAACAGCCATAATCACAACTATAGAAAACCCAGATAATTCTAGCAAAGGTCTCATTGGAATCCAAGGATTATCTCAAAAAACAAAAACAAAAGAAAACATAAGCGAATTCCAAGGAAAGTCCTTTAGGTGGATTTCCATGTTATTCATGTGGTTATTTTTTATCAATTTAGGTGTAGGTTTATTCAACCTTCTTCCATTAGGACCAGTAGACGGCGGCAGAATGTTTCACGTAGCAACCTTAAAGATATTCAAAAACAAAAAAACTGCAAAAAAAGTCTGGTTATTTGCAATGTACCTTATAATATTTTTAATTATTGTCAATTTTATCCCATGGATAATTAAACTCCTTAAATTCATCACAGGACTCATATCAGCAGCTCCTTAGAAACCTATAAAAAGTCTCTATCTTTATTTTAAAATATGTACATCGATGTTCATTGTCACCTTGACCATTCTAAATTTCAATCAGATCTAGATAAAGTAATAAACAATTGCAGAAAACATAGAGTTATGGCCATTAGCTGTGGTGTAAATAAAGACTCCAATAGAAGAGTATTAGAAATTTCTAAAAGATACCCAAAAACAGTAAAAGCAGCCTTAGGGATGTTTCCTTTTGACGCGATAGGAATTCAAAGAGATTGTAGCTATTCTGGCTCAATCCCGAGCAAGTTCAATGTAGACGAAGAGCTAGATTTCATTCAAAAGAGTAAAAATAAGATTACTTGTATCTCCGAGGTAGGTCTAGACAAATCCATAGAAAACCATCAATTTGAAAAACAAAAAGAAATCTTCTCAAAAATCATCTCCTTAAGTGAAAAAATTAAAAAACCCTTGATAGTTCACTCAAGAAAAGCAGAATTAGATTGCATTGAACTCCTAGAAACTTGTAAACATAAAAATATTGTCATGCACATGTTCTCCGGAAACTTTAAACTAATAAAAAGAATAGAAGATAACGGTTGGTTATTCAGCATCCCTGTAAAAATAGAAAGGCAGCAACACTTTCAATCATTAGTTGAACAAGTAAACATCAACCAATTGTTAACAGAAACAGATTCACCATGGGCTCCACTAAAAAATATTGAACGAAATGAACCAAAATATGTCAGATATATTGTAAAAAAAATCTCAGAAATAAAAAAATTAGATGAAAACGAAGTCAAAAAAAATATTTTTATGAATTTTCAAAGAATTTTTCTCAAAAATTAAAAATAGAAAAGTATTTAAATAAAAAACTAAACAAAAAATAATATAATAATCAATTAAGAGGTGATAAAACATGGCTGCAAGAAGAAAAAGAACTGCTGCTAAGACTACTAGAAGAAGGACTACAGCAAAAAAAACTACTACGAGAAGAAGGAGAAGATAATTCTCCTCATTTATTTTTTTAAAAAGTTTTATAAATTAATTTTTTTATTTTACTCCTTCTAATAGGTTTAAACATAAATGGCTAAACAATTAATGTTGCATATCAAATTAAAGAATGAACAAATTTCTATCAATAACGCATCAAGCAAAGAAACACTAAAATTACGAAGAATTGAACTAGCAAAACAAGGGTACAGAATAGTAAACAATCACTCCGCAATAAAAGTCTGCCATTGGACAAAACAAGCAATAAGAGACAAAGGAACCTGCTACAAACACAAATTCTACGGAATAAACAGTTGGCAGTGCATCCAAGCCACCGTAACCTTAGATATATGCAACTTAAGATGTCAGCACTGCTGGCGAGATATTGACTATAATCCAAAAAACCTAAAATTTTTAGACAATCCAAAGGACATCGTAAAAGGATTCATAGAAGAACAAAAAAAAGCACTCTTAGGTTTTTATGGTGCAGATAAAATAGACAAAACCAAACTAGAAGAAAGCACAAAACCTAAACATATCGCTCTATCACTAACAGGAGACACATGCATGTATCCAAAACTACCAGAACTAATAAAAGAAATTCATAAACAAAACATGACATCCTTTTTAGTAACAAATGGAACTTTTCCTCAAATGATCAAGAGATTAATCAATCATCAACCAACTCAACTTTACGTAACATTACCGGCACCAGATGAAAAAACCTACAATGAAATATGCAATCCTTTGGGACCCGGAGGTTGGAAAAAAATTCTTGAAAGCCTTTCTCTTTTAAAACATTTTAAAAGATCTGTAATAAGATTAACATTAGCTAAAGGATTAAATTTAAAAAATCCAGAAAAATACGCAGAAATTTTTAACAAAAATAAATTTGACTACCTAGAAATAAAAAGTACACTACCTATTGGCGGAGCAATGTACAGACTAAGTCCTGAACAAATGCCTCAACACAAAGAACTAAGAAAGTTCGCAAAAGAAATTGAAGAATTAACAAACCTAAAAATCATAGATGAACAAGAAAGAAGTACTGTTATATTGATGAGTAAAGAAAATAATTCTAAGCGGTTTCTGGCTCCAATTTAGGCCTATCGGGCACAAAGGCTACAAACGTAGTTTTAAAAGTGTCCCAAGTTTCTTTGAGTACACCTTCTAATTGTTTCGCATGTTGCATATAAGTTCTAGTAAAACGTTTTTTTTCAGGGATCATTGACAGACCCGTCGCAATCAAAACTCCATTATCATCGACAAATGGAATAGTACTAACAGAAAATCTAACCTGCTTACCAGAAAGAAGACGACCCTTATAGGGTTCATCAGAACTAAAAGCGGCCATAAATTCTGATTTGTCCTCCCAGCCCAAGGTGTTTACTAAACCATCCAAGGTATCTATTCCCCCTTTTAAACCCGCGACCCTCCAAAAATGTCTAGTCGCGTTTAGTATATCCCCTCCAGCAAGCTGTGCATAAGGTGCTCTTGATAAATCAGCAATTCTAAAAATTGCAGAGGTTGTTAAATTGAGGATATCCCTTTCTAATTGCACAACCTCCTCTTCTAAGACTTCCCTTCTCCCAGCCTCTTCCAACCACCTCTCTTTATATTCCACAGCACGAGCGCTAAGGGCTTGCTCCACCATTTCCCCAAGACGCAATCTCTTCCAGTCTACATCATCAATATTATGCGTCCAAACATCCGCAATCAACCTTTTATAAGTCCTATCTAACTGAGCAACTAAATCTCGATGAGATTGGACCATTAAAGATTTCATAGCCAAAACTTTACGGTCAAAATCAGCTTCAGCCAAAGAGTACGCATCCTGCTTTAGCCTAGCTACTAATCCAAAGTCTAACTTAAGAAGATAACCCCTAAAACCTCTTAAAATAGACCCTAACTCATCACTAATTCTCATTCACCTCCATATAGACTTTAGTACTTTTAAACTTTATCAATATTCAAAAATATTCACTCAGCATATCCAGTCATAAACCCAGCTTCTTCTAAGGAAATTTCATCATTTTCAAGCATTAAATCCAAATCTTCCTTATCATAAACATTACTCACAAAAATCACCTCCTTTAATTGGCAATGATAATAATACTCGAGAAAATATCTCCTCTATCAGCCCCATATCCATCAAATCACCTCCTTACTCAACAAATTTTGATAGCTCTCCTCAGAAGTCCTATGTAAAAAATGCAATAACTCCCTTTGTCTAATTAGTTTAGCATAATCCTTCCATTCGAGATAGCTCTTGCTAGATTGGAATAATTTCATATAACTCACCTCAAACATCAGGTTTTCCACCTAATTTCTTATTTAAAACTCTAAAAATCAAGCTTGTTTATATAGGCTGCGCGTGTTTGTCACGTATGCGTCGTTCAGAATATATATTTTAGAAAACAACCTTCATAAAAATAAAAATATGTTTTGCAACTTCTAAAGAGATACGAAAAATCATGTTATGGAAGTGAAAATTTTGATAGTAGAGAGCTGGAAAGTGAAGAATATAAAGAGATAAAGATATGAACTGTTCAACTCAATCGTGAGCCAAAACTAAAATGTAAAAAGTTAGTAAAGAGGACACTTTAAAACCCCCGACCACCCACCCCTAAAATGTAGAAATTGTTGTAAATAAAAAAGTGAGCCGCCTTAGTGCTTCGCACATTTTGTCTTGACTTCGTCAAGCAGAAAAACTTCTTTTATCCGACCAACGAAAACTCACGAAATTAAAATTTCGTCCAACAAAGGATAAAAG
>Ga0180007_10003892_pt1 | contig 16214 bp, 16 predicted proteins | sample MM_PC_MetaG_FD_121122 | JGI IMG/M metagenome (GOLD analysis project Ga0180007, IMG submission 121122) | Groundwater microbial communities from the Aspo Hard Rock Laboratory (HRL) deep subsurface site, Sweden - MM_PC_MetaG | ecosystem: Environmental > Aquatic > Deep subsurface > Groundwater... | reverse complement strand
TCCATTCACTCCAGGCTTCAGAGCCGGCTGCGATCAGAACCCCTTCGTTTATGGCGGAACCGGTCTTAAAGAAAAGCTGTTGATGCTTGTGGTAATCTTCCCATGCCGGGTCAGAGATAGCGCTCGGATCGATGTTAACAAGCCCATCCGCGTCTGGTAACGCCGGAAGCACAGGTTCTTCCCTTTTCGTTATATACGCCCTGTCTATTTGCAACGAGCCCACAGAGGAAGACCTGAGACACACTCTGACAAGATTACTGCTCCAGGGAAGATTCCCCGCGGTAACCACAGTCCTGAAAGCTACCGGCGGCGTCACCCCGGATACGGCATCTCCCATAAGACATCCGTTAATCCCCTGCTGCCCGACTTCGTCTCCGGCAGACCACACAAAAACCCCCTCTTCATCTTCCTCCGGGATCTTTAATTCTACGCGGACCACCGCATCGGGTATTTCAACATTGTTAAAAGACGCGCCGTCAAACGCGGATTCCCGCCACAGATCGTAGTAATCTGTAAATTCAACGTAACTCCCGACACCACCGGCCGCGAATTCCGCATAACTCTTGTTATTAAAATCCGGATCTGAGGGATAGTTCATAGAACCGCCGGATACACTGATATTGCCTGGATCCTGATAAAACTCCACCTCACGCCGGCTGCCTGAAGGTTCTATCATGATGGTATCCAAGCCGATATCGTTGCCGGATGAGGATGGATTCGGATCGATAATCTCGAATTTTATGACGTGATCTCCCGCGTCAAGTTTTGCCCATCCGAACACCATCTTTCCAACCTGAACGGCGTCACCTGACTCGTTATAAAAATCCACCACCGAGGATAACGGAGATATTTCGAAAGTATCCAGATTTTGAAGAAAAGTATCGTCCGTGGTGGATCCTCCGCCGCCCGCGCCAAAGGTTACAGCATCCGCAAGTTGAGTATATCTCGCTTCTATTGTCATCGTGTTATCCCGCGGGTCATACACGGTCCGCCTCAATGTCTTACTACCATCGGCTTCGGTAAAGATATGATATATCACCGTCCTCGCCCACTCTATTCCGGTGTCCTCATCCACCGTAAACAACCCCGTACCCGCGTCAACATCAGCCACGGGAATACTCATAGCGGTATACACGCCTTCGCCTGTCGGATAAAAAACCATATCACCCTGGGCAAGACTCGATAATCGAATATCAGCCTTTATTGTTTCAAGCGCGCCCATCAGATCTACTCTTAAATGTGTTTTTTCCGACTCTCCGGTCCATGTTTTATACGTAAACAACCAAGCGGTTATTATAGCTACCATGACCATCATCGTTATCAAGACAACAAGTATCACTTCTGTAAGCGTGAACCCTCTTTTATTTTTCAATCTCTCAAACAACATCTCACCCTCTCTTATCCTCTCTACCGGCTTAATTTAAATTGTCTTGACCCTTGCCCCGCCTGTCCCGCCTGCCCCGCCTGTCCCGCCTGTCCCGCCTGTCCCGAGCGAAGCCGAGGGGAGCGAAGCCGAGGGGAGCGAAGCCGAGGGATGACCCCGATCATGTCTATTTACGATAATACGCGCTGACACGCATTTTTAAACAACACTCACCCTTTAGTTTCTGGCTTTTAGTTTCTATCTTTTAAAGTATCCACTAAGCTCTAACAACCAAAAACTAACAACTAATATCACGCGGCTTCTTCAAAACCTTCAAAAAATAAGGTCTCCATAACAATAGGATCCCCCATGCCCGATTCTGTTCCATCAATATTAATCTGTACTTTCTCGACGGTTGCTTTCACTTTTATCAACTTGGAATTACCGTCATAATTTTGAACTACTTCGGTTGTACGGCGATAATCAGCGTCACCATCGTCATCGACATCTATTTCTATGTTCGATTCGACAGCGCCCGGGTATAGCTGGTCAAAATCAAATTCTTTTAAAATATCGATCCGTCTTTGTGCCAAATACGAGGCCTTATAAACCGCGTCAATGCGTTTTGAGAACACAGCACTTTGCGTTACCGCGGCAAGTACCGACACGATCGATATAGCTACCAACAGTATCGATATAACGATCTCGACGAGTGTCAAGCCATGCCGGGTATTCCATGAGTTTTTCATTTTACTGTCTTCATTTTGCATTTTGCATTTTGCAATTTCTCTCGCGACCCTACACATCAAGTTTACACGGTTTCGGGTACGGAAACCAGCCGCACAATCCGGCATCGACTAACACCGGTTAACCACGACGTCCTCACGGTGTAATGAAGGGTCATCTTTTAGCTCTATCTTGCAGCGGTGTCTTCGCTGGATATCGCTTAGCATTTTGGCTTGATCTGACATAAGCGCGACATTTATATCGGGATGCGTAAGGACAAGAACATGCTTTTGTCTGCCGCTGATGGTCGATAGAACACGGTCTATTCTTCTGGCAGTTTCTATGGCTACCGTTTCCGCGCTTTTCACGACCCCTTTCCCGCAGCAATAGGGACATTCGACATGGGAGGTACCTTCAAGGCTTTTTCTCATCCGTTGTCTGGTCATCTCTACTATGCCGAACGCGGATATCGATCTCATGCTTATCTTCGCTTTGTCCCTTTTAAGCTCCTGCTGAAGCAAATTGAATACATTATCACGGTGTCCCTTTTCATCCATGTCGATGAAATCTATGATAATGATGCCGCCTATATCTCTCAACATAAGCTGCCGCGCTATCTCAGCGGCGGCTTCAAAATTCGTTTTGTAGGCTGTATCCTCAAGCTTCTTTTTACCGGTGAAATGGCCGGTATTCACGTCAATAGCGACAAGGCCTTCCGTTTGCTCTATTACGATATTCCCTCCGCTCGAAAGACTTACCTTCCGCTCGAATATCTCATCGATTTTTTTATCCAGGTTATATTTTTCAAACAGAGGTGTCTGTCCGTTGTAAAGTTTCACTTTTTTGCGAAGCTCCGGTCGAAATGATTTGAGAAATTTTATTATGCGGTTATATTCATCTTTTGAATCAACGACAAGCCCTGTAACATCATCGGTAAATCTGTCGCGTATCATCCTTAAGACCGCGCCGTATTCCTCATAAACAGTGGTCGGCGCCGGTTTAGCCTCCATCCGGACCCTGATGCGTTCCCACAGGTTAAGCAAATATTTCATCTCTTCACGAAACTCTTTTTCCGGTGAATCCTCCGCCATTGTCCGCACTATCCATCCAATTTTATCCGACGTCTTGATGTTGTGCAGAATATCCCGTATCTCTTTTCGTTTCGCCCTGTCTTTTATTCTCCGCGATATCCCAACATGCGGATCATGCGGGGTAAGGACCAGGTACCTGCCCGGGATACTTACACAGGTCGTAATACGCGGCCCCTTGGTCCCGATGGCCTCCTTTATCACCTGGACCATGATCTCCTGTCCGTTCTTTAATACTTCTTTTATCTTTGAGGCGGACTTGCCTTTGTCCGATACCGAAGTGAGCTGTTCCTCTTCTTCCGGTAAAATATCTTTCAACACATAACTCTTGTCAATAACGTCTCTCAAGTGGAGAAACCCGTTCTTTTCCAGGCCTATATCCACAAAAGCCGCTTCTATGCCTTTGACAATGGAAGTCACCCTCCCCTTGTAGATACTTCCCGCGTAATGTTCGAGACCTTCGCGTTCCATGAAAAAATCTATCAACTTACCGGCGGTCAATATGGCTATACGTGTTTCCACCGGCCCAACGTTTATCAGTATTTCTGTTCCCGAATTATCGGATTGTGTTTTTTTTCTTCTGGCCATTTTTTATTTTGCGAGCGCTATTTTTTCGCGCCCTCCTCCTTTTTTTCTGATATTTCACTGATCCTGATACCGTGAGGTAATTCGAGGTTTAACAATTCCGTTAACTCGTAAGGATCCCTCCTTTCGGTAAGCCTGAACTGCATTCCTTCGGAATCACTCCTCTTGCCCAATTTTAGCGCTTTCGGCATGCTTATTTTAACGCGCGGCGTGAACCCCGAAGACAGCACAAAAGGCAAGTCCGCCCTTCTTATCGCCCGCCTGAACAGGGTCATGAGATCAAGATGTGAAATATATACCATATTGCCCTGTTTGCAAAATTTCACATCATATGCCGTCATTGGTCGTTGGTTCTCCTGCCCCTATCCTCCGCTGGCGTATTGCGTATCGAGTATTGGATATCGGATATTGAGTTATTCATAGCGCCTCTTTTTATAGATTGCCGCGCTCACTACGTTCGCTCGCAATGACGAACTTTTCGCCTTATAGCCTCTCGCCTATGGCCTGTTGTTTCTCGTTTATTGACTATTTTGACCCTTGCCCCATGACCCTCTGTGCTTCTTCCATTCACCATCTATTCACTTTTTAGGGCGAAAGATTTTTCGCCCCTACGATTCACTATTCCCCATTCACGATTCGCCCCTTGCCCCTCTGTGCCTTTTTTCTTGCCCCTTAACCCTGTTTTTTACCGCTGCTTCCGATAGAACCATGGATTGTACGAATCGGAAAGATCTTCCTCAACCGGCTCGCCTTCCGCCTCTCGCCGTTTCTCTTCATCGAAAATTGTTTCTTTCTTGCCGTCTTCTACGTCTGTAAAATCAAACCACGCTTTTCTTTTCCACTTTTTCTTTTCTTCCCTCACTGCTTTTTTCGCTTCCTGCCGCAGGTTGTAATTTACCTGGTATTTTTGGTATTCCGCGACGGTATATGATTTTTGAATAGAATCCATCCCGTCCTCAATAAGATGCACCGTTACAAAAAACACTATTTCGGTTTTATCGATCTGTTCACCTTCATATTTGAACATTTTTTCCAAAAATGGTATACCGTCAAAAATATCCCCGAGTACGGGAAACTTATTGACAACATTGGTTACTTTGTCTTTCACCAGGCCGCCTATGAATATGGTCTCATTGGACCTTATCCGCACCTGTGTATTCGCTTCTCTCGTTTCGTAACTCATCGCGACTGTGTTCTCATCGGTCGTTGAAACGGCTAACTGCGTGAACTCCAGATTACTTGATACCCGCGGTATAAGATTCACAACTATATCTCCCGAGTCGTTAACATGCGGAATAACCGTCAAGGACACACCGATCTCCCTGGCTTCGGAGTCACTCTCGAACTCCACGGTGATCGCTTCGGCCGTCTGCAGCGCTTCCGCTGTTTTCTGCAGCATGATCTTCTTCACCACCTTGATCGTGGCCTTCTGATTATTCAACGTCGTTATGCGCGGAGTCGAAAGTATGTTAACATCTTTGCGTTGATCGATCATGTTTAAAACGGCCGTGAACTGCGAAAAATCAAGCGTGCCGTAAGAGAACAAAGTTCCCAGAATGGGCTCGGCAAGCGTCTTTATCCCTCCCTCGGTAGAAGCAAACGGCATGGTCGAGGCCCTCTGCGTAACAACAGTGTTGGTAGTTATAACACCTGTAATAGGATCTGCAATACTAGTCGGAGTCTCTGAAGTCGTGATCGGAAAATAATCCCTCTGATTTCCCGGCAGAAATTTCAAGATACCCTCGTTTGTAAAGGGGAGCGTTGTGGGTCTTATGGCACCCGAGGCGCTGATAATAGCGTTCCAGTCTATACCAAGCTTTTCCGCGTCCGTCAGGCTTATTTCGATAACCTTCGCCTCTAACAGCACCTGTGCCGGTTTTTTATCCACTACCTGCAGCATCTTTTTTATTTCGTTTATCTTCGCCGGTATAGCCGTTACAACTATCGCGTTAACGCTTGAGATGAAAGTGGCGCTTTCACCCCGGCCGGAGTCGATGATAGCGTTTACAGCCGCCATAACCTGCTCTATGGCCTCACTTTCTTTCACGACGTTCACCTCTTCGCCGAGCGTCGAATCCGATTCCTGTGAAAGCTCGATCTCTCTTATAACATGGTTAAGCGGAATAACCTCCGTAACAGTATCCTCTGTCTGCAACATTCCCTTGGGCATAACACGTATAATATTCTCCTCCATCGAGTACGCGTACCCGTAGTTCCTGGTGATTATATCAAGAGCTACCTCCCACGGCTTGTTCCGGAGTCTCATCGTCACGGCACCTTCCACTCCGGGGGATGGGATAATATCTACGCCGCTGATCTCAGAAAGATAGTTCAATACCGTCAGGATATCCACGTCCTTAAAATTAACGGTTATATTTCCCGCATCCGGCAGCGAGACCTGAGTGACATCGCCCGCGGCCGGGATATTCCCTTGGCCATGTGAATATCCACCGAGACTAAAAGTCCCGAAAAATACCGCGAAAAGTATTATAACCGCTTTTATCCGGAACATTTTATGAATGATCATTGTATTCTTCCTCCTTCTTTCAGCTTTCAGCCTTCAGTTATCAGTTTTCAGCATCACCCATCACTCTTGCCCCTCTGTGCCTCTTCCATTCACCATCTATTCACTTTTTAGGGCGAAAAATCTTTCGCCCCTACTGACCCTTGCCCCTCTTGCCTCTGTGCCTTTGTGCCTTTTTTCTACTCCTCTATTCATAAAGTCTAAGATCGTGAGTCTCTTTTCCAAGTTTAACCGTAACTTTGTTGTCATTTATGGTGATAACTGTTAGACCACCAAGGCTATCGCCTTCTTTCATTATTTCCCCATTAAGGATCACGGATTTATCCCCGCTTGGGCTTATTATGATCCCCTGAAGGGTTACATTGTCCAAGGACGCAATGCCTCCGGCACCATTTGCCACTCTTACCCCCGCAACGCCGATAAGAGGAACAAAGGGGTCTCTTCTCCCGTCGGAATTATAAACAAATCCGGCTTCGGACGTCATAGAACACACAAAACGCGCTCCAAATACGATCAGCATTAAGAGTACCGTCCAACCCGGTCTATTTCTTCTTTTGGTCTTCCAGTGACACATACGTTTTCACCATCATTTCGATATCATGTAGCCGTGGAGTATTCTTGTCGTACCGGATCTCTACGCCATCTATCACAATAACCCGTTTTTCCTGTTCCAACCTGGTTATAAAAGTCCCTAACTGGTGATATCCCCCTTTGGCTTTTACCTGAATGGGCATTTCACGATAATACTCATCCTGTTTTCCGTCGGTCTCTACCGCCTTTAGATCATAGGGAATAATGCTCAAAATTTGTATGTTCGAATCTTTCGCTATCGAGGAGAACCCGCCTAAAAGCGCCGTTATTTCTTTCTGCGCCGGAAGATGTTTGGCGTGTTTCCCTAATTCCTTATTCAATTCCGCAAGTTTCCCTCGTCTGGCATCGATACGATCTATCATCTTTCTCGCGGTTTCCACTCTGCTCCTGAGATCGCCGGATTCACGGGAGACTTTGAACAATTCGTTGAACCCCGGCACCACGATCAGGATAAAGTATATGAAAGCGATAAACGCAAGACTTCCGCCGATGATATACCGCCTTGCCACGGGATCCTTTAACAATGTTTTCAAGTTATCTATCTTGAGATCGATCATTTTTTCTTCGGTGTTTCCTCTGCTTTTTTGGGGATCGCGTCCGGCTGTTTGAACCTGCATACCAGCTTGAATGACATAACTTCTTCATTGTCGAACTTCCGGTTATGTATCCCCTGCAGTTCTATTTCACTGAAATATTTAGAAAATTCGTTGTTTTTTTTCAGGCTATCTATGAATTCCCCGACAGTAGATGTAGCTTCGCCTCTACCAAGCGCGTAACCGGATAGTTCGAGTCCGGTAAGCGTATTCTTTGTCTGTCGTTTATCTCTACCCTTCGATTGGCTGAAAACCGGTTTAAATTCCGACAACCAGACATTCGGTATCGTCGCCATATTCAGGCCGCCGAGCAGCTCCACCCAGTCGAGAGCGGGGTTCGCGATATCCCTTGTCACCTTTAATCGTCTTTCAAGGCCGGTGATCTTGCTGTTTAATTCCTCCGCGGCGCGACACCCCGGGCGCAACTCTTTCCATTCTTTGTTAAATTGCTTTAAAGAATTTCGTTTCACTGTAACCGACAATAGCACTACCGCATGCATAACCACCATTAACACCAGAACGGATATCGCGATAGGTAATACCGGTATATCCGGCATGGCCAGCTGCTTCTTTTTTCTAAGTTCCTTTGGAAGTAAGTTAAGTTCTATCATCTTTCATCCATGTCGGCCTGCGGTCATGTTCTTTCGGGCGCCGGGTTCGTCGCCGTTTATCCTCGTAATGCAAGCCCTATGCTTACGGCAAGCTGCGCGGAAACCGCATCTATCGTCTCTCCGGGTATGCTCTCTGAAACATTCACTCCGGAGACAGGGTTCCACACATTGAACCCGGTCCCCATCTTTTCCTGAAGATACTCCACTAACCCTTTCTGGGAGATCATCCCCCCTGAACAGTAAACATTGCTAACCGTGGTATTGTGCTTATTCTCAAAATAGCCGAAAGAAAGCCGCATTTCTTCCGCAAGTTCATCAAGAACCGCGAAAACGGATCGGTCTACCTTCTCGCGGTTTTCGGATCCATCGGACACCCTCAATTCCTCCGCTGCCTGCCGATCAATACCCATGTCCTCCGCGATCGCCCGTGTGATATCGTCCCCTCCGATCTGAATAACTCTCATAAAGCGCGGAATATTTCCCGTCGTTACCAGCACATTGGTCTCTGAATGACCCAGATCAAGAAACGCGGTGCCTTTGTCACCGGGAACAGGATTGAACGATGTGAACGCGTTAAAAGCGGCAAACGCGCTGACATCTATGATGTTGATATTAATGCCTAATTTTTGGAACAATTCTATCCGTGCCTGCACGAAGTCACGTTTAGCCGCCGCAAGCAGGACATTCATCTGACCTTCCTCGGCATCGTCGATTATAATGAAATCCAGTATCACCTCGTTGATATTGAAAGGGATATACCTCTCAGCTTCAAATATCATCGCATTCTCAAGCTGGTCTTTGGTCATCTTCGGAAGGCTGATGAACCGGACTATTACGTTTGATCCTGAAAGGGAGATGTTCACCTCGGAAGGATTAATACCGACCTCGCTGAAAGCTTCTTTGATAAGCTTCCCTTCTTTAACGGCCTGTCCTCCGTAGGACGGTATCTGTTTTACATTATACGCGGTAAGTAGCGGCTTATCAGGTTCCTTTAATATCGAAGCGATCTTAATGGAATAGCTGCCTATGTCAAGTCCGACAACCTCTTTAAGTCTCTTGTTTAACGTAAACATTATTTAAATGTTCCGCCTTCGGAATGGGAGTATTTAATATTATACATCTTCAGGTAAAGATTAGCACACGGCATAATCAAAGTCAAGAAAGGGTCTACTCACCTGATATATTCTTCTCTACGAACATATCAATGTCTTCCGGAACATGCAGTGTCATTACATTGAGACTCTTATCTATCTTACGAAGCAGCCCTTTCAAAACATTGCCCGGGCCGATCTCAAGAAAATCGGTAAAGCCACCGGAGATCGCGTTTCTGACAGACGCGTCCCACAACGTTTTACTGTCAAGCTGATTAGCAAGGTTTTCTTTGATTTTTGACGGGTCACGCGTGATTTTCGCGTCTATATTACTTATGAAATCCGTCTGAGGCTCTTTTATTTCGATCTCTTCCAGAACAACCTTGAGCTTTTCCTTTGCCGGAAGCATAAGCCTGGAGTGAAAAGCTCCGCCAACTTTCAATATGATCACTCTTTTGGCGCCTCGCCTCTTCGCGAGATCTGCCGCAAGTTCCACCGCGGGCGCCGGACCCGATATGACCACCTGCCCGGGACAATTCAAGTTTGCCACCTGAACGCCCACTCCGTTACATAGCTCCTCAACTTTATCCATTTCAAGGCCTATTATAGAAGCCATCTTCCCTTCCTCTTTCCTGCAGGCTTCTTCCATAAACTGCCCTCTATATTTAACGAATTTCAGGCCGTCCTCGAAACTCATCGCTCCGGCCGCCACCAACGCGGTAGGCTCTCCCAGACTTAACCCTAACGCCACCCCACCGACCGCGTTAATATCCTCCGGAGAAAAGATCTCGGCGTCGGGATTACCAACCGGGGTTCCTTTTACTTTTTCCGCCAACGCGTTCAATGTAGCAATAGACGTGACAAAAATGGCCAACTGGCTGTTAGCGGTAGACATTAACTCGTCTTCCGGACCGCGAAAACACAGTTTTTTGAGGTCTTTCTCCAGCATCTCGTCCGCACGGTCAAAAACCCATCTTGCCGCCGGCCGGGCTTCGTAAAGTTCCTTCCCCATGCCTGCATGCTGGGAACCTTGCCCCGGAAATAATAATCCAAATTTTTTCTTCAACTTTTCACCATTCACCATTCACTTGTTCACCATTTAATTATCAACGCGCCCCATGTCAATCCACCACCGAACGCGTCCATCAATATCGTGTCCCCCCGCTTGATCCTGCCTTCCTCAACGGCTTCACACAACGCGACGGCGCTTGAAGCAGCTGACATATTCCCGTATTTTTCTATGTTGAGATACACCTTTTTCGCCGGATCAACCCCCATGCGTTTCGCCAGAGCGTTTAAAATACGCAGGTTGGCCTGATGCGGTATTATGAGATCTATATCATCTCCTTTAAGGCCAAGAGGATTCGCGACCGCCAGCGCGGCATCAGCCATGATCTTCACCGCGTGCTTAAAGAGAGTATTACCCTCCATCTTGATCGTATGCAGTTTATCTTCAACTGTTTTTTTCGACGCCGGCATACGTGAGCCTCCGGCCGGCAACTGAAGCAGATCGCCTTTATCCCCATCAGCGCCGAGATTCACACCCAGTATACCGCCTTTGTCAACCTGGCTTAATACCGCGGCTCCGGCTCCGTCGCCGAAAAGAATACAAGTAGAACGGTCTTCCCAGTCCGTAATTGCCGATAATTTCTCAGAGGCAATAACAAGAGCGCGTTTATACATTCCGCCTTTTATGAACTGATCGGCAATAGCCAACCCGTAAATAAACCCTGAACACGCGACACTGATGTCAAACGCCGGCACCTTCTTTATGCCAAGCTTATGCTGTACCTGACAGGCCGTTGACGGGAAAAACATATCCGGTGTGATCGTCGCGACGATTATAAGATCAATGTCTTCCGGTTTTAAACCGGCGTTATTCAAAGCACACCTGGCAGCTTTAACGGCCATGTCGCTGGCAGCTTCATCTTTGGCCGCTATACGTCTCTCTTTGATCCCGGTCCTCGTTACTATCCATTCATCAGAGGTATCCACCATTTTCTCAAGGTCCGCGTTCGTCAAGACCTTCTCCGGTAAGTATTTTCCTACCCCCAGTATTCCGGTACGTTTTTTTTCTGTCACCATCATCTCCTTCGTATTCATTTCAGACGTTTCAGGGCGCGGAAACCGCGCCCCTACGGACCCTTGACCCTCTGCGCCTCTTCCATTCACCATTTATTCACTTTTTAGGGCGAAATATTTTTCGCCCCTACTTCGTTAATAATTCTCCAACTCCTCGATAATATGCGCGTTTACGTGATGGTTCACGTACTCCGCGGACACTTTAATAGCATTTTTTATGGCGACATCATTTGCGGACCCATGAGCGATTATCACCCGGCCGTCCACGCCCATAAGAGGCGCTCCTCCATATTCGGTGGCGTCTACCCTTTTCTTGATGGATTTGAACGTTGGTAGCGTTAGAATAGCTCCGAACTTTGTCATCCAGTTACTTGCTTTCAACTCTCTCTTCAGCAACTCAGACGCCGCATCCGCAAAACCTTCCGTTACTTTCAAAAAAACGTTCCCGATAAATCCGTCGCATACAACCACATCGGCGCCGCCTTCGTAAACTTCTTTGGGCTCGATATTGCCAATAAAATTCAACTTGCTTTCGCTAAGCAGTATGTGCGCTTCCTTAACAAAATCCGTGCCTTTCGTGGACTCCTCGCCTATATTGAGAAGCGCCACCGTCGGGCGTTCTTTATTCAGGACATGCCTGGAACACGCGTCACCCATAATGCCGTACTGAAGAAGATGAAGCGGTTTGGGATCAATATTCGCCCCGACGTCGATCACTAAACACGGTTTTGTAAGTGTGGGGAATACTACGGCGATCCCGGGCCTGTCCACTCCCGGCAGCAGTCTAAGGCTTAATGTAGCCGCGCAAACAACGGCACCGGTGTTTCCGGCACTTACCAGCGCATCCGCTTCTTTGTTTTTAAGGATCTCCACTGCTCTCACAATAGAAGAATCCCTTTTTTTACGAACGGAGATCGCGGCCTGTTCGTCCATCCTGATGGTCTCGGAAGCATTGACTATTTCTATTTTTCCGAAAGGCCCGCCGCACTTATCCAGGACACCCTTTATTGTCTTCTCGCATCCCACAAGAATTATATCGCAACCTATCTCTTTCGCGGCAAGAACCGCCCCCGCGACAGGAACCGCAGGAGCCCTGTCACCGCCCATCGCGTCCACTACTATCTTCATGCGTAACCTCTCGTATCCCCTTAAGGGATCTTAGCTTTTCTTTTTTTTCTTTTCCCTCTTCTCTTTGCGTTCTTCCATCGTCTCGATATGCTTTACCGGCCTGCCCTTAAAATACCCGCAATAGGCGCATACATGGTGCATTTTGCGGGCCTTCCCGCATTGGGGGCACTTTGTAAGAGCCGGCGCCACGGCTTTGTAATGTGTCCTTCCTTTTCTTCCTCTCGACTTCGAATGTCGATGTTTTACTTTTGGCATTTCATCCTCCGTTATCCGTTATAGCTTCGTGTGTTTCCGCGAAAATAAAAAACCGGCAGCTACTTTGTTTGTTCAGTAATGATCTTGTATGTATCTTTCGCGATCAACAATTCCTCATTTGTCCTTATTGTCATGAACCGGGTTCCGCTTTCAACAAGATAGCTGAAGCTTTTCTTCATCTCGTTCTTTATTTCAGGCACGTTTTCCCCTATTCCGGCTGTAAACACTACAGCGTCTACGTTTCCCAAGACAGCCGCATAAGACCCGATGTACTTCTTTATACGGTATACAAAAATATCATACGCCAACTTAGCGCGCTTATTACCCTCTTTTATCGCTTCAAGAATATCCCTTATGTCATTGCTCACACCGGACACGCCTAAAAAACCGCTTTTTTTGTTCAATGCGTCACTTATGTCTTCGGCGGTTAGATTCTCTTTTTTCATGAGAAAAAACACAACAGCCGGATCTATGCTACCGGAACGCGTGCCCATCAAAAGGCCGTCCAGCGGCGTAAACCCCATCGAAGTGTCTATGCTCTTGCCGCCTGCAACCGCGGTGATGCTGCAGCCGTTGCCAAGATGTGCCGTGATCAGATTGACTTCTTCCAGCGGCTTCTTCAGCACCAGAGCGGCCTTGATCGAAACATACCGGTGACTGGTGCCGTGAAACCCGTATTTTCTTATCGCGTATTTTTTGTAGTATTTATACGGTATGCCGTAACAATACGCGTATTCCGGCATGGCATGATGGAAGGCCGTATCAAATACCGCTACCTGCGGAACAAGTTCGAATATCTTCATGCAGCTTTTGATGCCTTCAAGCGCCGGAGGGTTATGAAGAGGAGCCAACTCACTAAACTTCTCAATGCTTCTTATCACGCTCCTGTCTATAAGAGTGCTGGAATGAAACTCTTCACCGCCATGGACTACCCTATGCCCCACCCCGGCGACGTCACTAACATCAGAAAGCACGCCATGCCTCGGGTCTATCAATGTGTCCCTGACGATCTCTATAGCCTCATGATGGTCCTTACATGGGATCCTTCTTTTTATGAGTTCGCCATCAACGACTTCGTGCGCAACGGAAGAACGCACTCCCCCTATACACTCGACTATGCCTCCGCAAATAGACGTTTCTTTCGCAACGTTCAGAAGTTCGTATTTAACCGATGAAGAACCGCAATTTATAACCAGTATTAGCATTTAAACACCCGTTTTTTGCTTCGCTTTAACTCTGAGAACGGTATTTACAACCGCATCGACAACATCTTCCCAGCTGCATCCGCGTGATAGATCGCTGCACGGACTTTCCAACCCCTGCAGGAGAGGCCCTATAGCCCTGGCTTTTCCGAGACGCTCGGTAAGCTTGTAGGCGATATTTCCCGCGGAGAGGTCCGGGAATATAAGCACATTCGCATTCCCCGCGACCGGGCTTCCCGGACATTTCGTTGCCGCTATTTCGGATAATAGCGCGGCGTCTACCTGCAATTCCCCGTCTATCGCGAGTTCAGGCCTTTTTGCTTTGACTTTCGCAAGCGCGAGCTTGATCTTGTCTATGGACTCACCTGAAGCGCTGCCTTTTGTAGAATAGCTTAACAACGCGACACGCGCCGGGATCCCAAAAACCCCTGAAAATAGATCACTTGAAGCTATCGCTATGCCGGCAAGCTGACGCGGAGAGGGATCCGGTATTATGCCGCAATCCCCGTAAACAAAAAGCCCGTCCTCTCCATACGGACAATCATCCAGCTCGATCACAAATGAACTTGAAACAGTCCCTATTTCTTTATCGATCTTTATACACTGTATGGCCGCCCGCGCGACATCGCCGCTCGTGTGATTAGCTCCGGCGACAAAACCATCAGCTATGCCCATGCGCGTCATCATCGCGCCGTAACACACGAGGTCTCTCATCAAATGATCCCGGGCTTCCGAAACAGTCACACCCTTATGCTTGCGCAGTTCATAATACGCGTTCGTTATCTCGAGACGTCTCGCGTCGCGTTCAGGATCGATGACCCTGACATCGGTGAGCTCGAGAGAATCCTCTCGAGCCAGGGCTTCGATCTCGCCGGTTTTACCCAGAAGAACAACATCGGCAATATCCTCGCGAGTGATGAACTGGGCAGCGCGCGCTACCCTTATGTCATCACCTTCCGGCAGAACGATAGTTTTCTTTTCGCCCTTTTTCGCTCTTTCTCTCAACTCAAGGATCTTGCTCACTTCGTGAATTTTCCTCTCAATTTTTCCCGCACATGCGGCGGAACAAACTTCGAAACATCCGCACCCATGGAAGCTATTTCTTTGATAAGCCTGCTGGATAGATATGAATATGCCGCGTTTGGCATCATGAAAACAGTCTCTACCTCCTGACGTAATTGCCTGTTCGTCAGAGCCATCTGAAATTCATACTCAAAATCCGAGATCATCCTTAATCCCCGAATAACAATCGTAGCCGACTTACTTACGGCGTAGTCCACTACCAGACCGTTAAAACTTTCCACTTCGACGTTCTTGTATTCTGAAACTGCTCTCTTTAACATATTCACACGATCTTCTATCGTAAAAAGTGTGTCTTTTTGTTCACTCACCGCGACAGCGACATACACCTTATCGTAAAGCGCCGCAACCCTCGCGACAACATCGATATGGCCGTAGGTAACTGGATCAAAAGTACCCGGATAAACAGTTGTTCGGTTCATTTTCTTGTAAAAATCGATATCGAAATATCTTTATAAGTCTTTTGTTTTAAAAGAGTAATATACCCCTCAATTTCCTGAAGAGCCTCCCCGGTGTGATGTTCAACGATCAATAATCCAGATCGGTTCACTATATCATAATTATTTACCTCAAGCAAGGTTTTTTTGGCTATATCCTGACGGAACGGTGGATCAGCAAAGATCAAGTCAAATTTCTCCGTACCGGCTGATCCAAGCGCGGCAAGCTTTTCAAAAACATCTCGAGACGCAATCAACGTTTGCTCGAGGCAATCAAGTGTATCAATATTTTCCCTTATCGCGCGCGCGCACTGTTCGTTCTCTTCGACAAAAAGCACGCTCGCCGCCCCCCTGGAAACGGCTTCCAGGCCATACGAGCCGCTGCCGGAAAAAAGATCCAAAACCCGCGCACCGGGTATCCATTCCGCTATCATGCTAAAAACAGCTTCACGAACCCGGTCTTTCGTCGGACGAACCTGCGCAAATTTCGGATACCGGATCTTCCTTCCTCTATATTTCCCGCCGATAATTCTCATTGTTTGACCACAATTAGCGTATAGCGTATTGCGTTTCGCGTAAAAAAAGGGTGCGGAAACCGTGGCTTGAAACTGCAAAGGGCGAAAGATTTTTCGCCCCTACTGACCCTTGTGCCTCTGTGCCTCTGTGCCTCTGTGCCTCTGTGCCTCTGTGCCTTTGTGCCTTTGTGCCTTTGTGCCTTTGTGCCTCTGTGCCTCTGTGCCTCTGTGCCTCTGTGCCTCTGTGCCTTTGTGCCTTTGTGCCTTTTTTACCCCTCGCCCCTTGGGCCTCTTCCATTCACCATCTATTCACTTTTTAGGGCGAAATATTTTTCGCCCCTAC
>Ga0180007_10003891_pt1 | contig 16225 bp, 18 predicted proteins | sample MM_PC_MetaG_FD_121122 | JGI IMG/M metagenome (GOLD analysis project Ga0180007, IMG submission 121122) | Groundwater microbial communities from the Aspo Hard Rock Laboratory (HRL) deep subsurface site, Sweden - MM_PC_MetaG | ecosystem: Environmental > Aquatic > Deep subsurface > Groundwater... | reverse complement strand
GTTTTATATTTTAAAAATTCATACGAGGAATTAAAAAAAGTGGTCTGGCCGAGCCGTCAGGAAGTGGCTAGCCACACCATTATTGTTGTGACCTCCATTATTGTTTCTATGGGGCTAATTGCTCTTTTGGATTTAGGATTATTTAATATATTAGAAATATTAATTTATAAAAGGTAATAGCGATGGCAAAAGGTAATATTAAAAACGAAGAAAAAAAAGTGAAGGAACCGAAGACAAAAATTTTGCAAGTTCAAAAGCAGACCGGTGAGCGCGGCTGGTATGTAATTCATACTTATTCTGGATATGAAGAACAGGTAGCAGAGAATTTAAAACAAAGAGTAGAATCGCTCGCCATGGAAGATAAAATTTTCAAAGTTTTAGTTCCTAAAGAAAAACAGATTGAAATTAAAAACGGTCATCGCAAAACAGTGGAAAAGAAAATTTTTCCCGGCTATGTTTTGGTGGAGATGATTGTGACTGACGATTCTTGGTATGTGGCGCGCAACACCCCCAATGTAACCGGTTTTATCGGTTTGGGCGTGCGACCCACCCCAATGTTAAAAGAAGAAATTGACCGGATCCAAAAACGAATGGGAGTAGATGAGCCAAAATATAAAATTGAATTTAAAGTAGGGGACTTGGTTAAAATTAATGATGGACCGCTAAAGAGCTTTGAAGGGAAAGTGACTGATATTGACGAGGATAAAGGCAAAATTAAGGTTTTGGTTTCCATGTTTGGTCGGGAAACACCCGTCAGTTTAGATTTTTTACAGGTCAAAAAAGTATAGATTATGAAGAAAATTAAGACAATTATTAAACTTCAGGCGCCGGCCGGCAAAGCCACGCCCGCGCCGCCCATTGGACCGGCTTTAGGTCAACACGGCTTAAACATTATGGATTTTGTCAACAAGTTTAATGCAGCCACATCTAAAATGGGCGAAACAATTGTGCCGGTGGAAATTACCGTTTACCAAGACCGGACTTTTGATTTTATTTTAAAATCTCCGCCGGCGGCCGTGCTCTTAAAAAAGGCAGCTGGGATTGAAAAGGGTTCAGGTGTGCCTAACCGCGAAAAAGTGGGCAAAGTCAGCGAATCCCAAATAGAAAAAATTGCTCAAGAGAAAATGAACGACCTTAACGCCGTTGATTTAGAAGCGGCCAAAAAAATTATCCGCGGCACCGCTCGGAGTATGGGGATTGAAATCACGAAGTGATTTCAAATTAGGTTAAGGTTAGGGTTAAGCAGCCGGTATGGTTTAAGGGTTAGGTCTTTGGGTTTAAAGACCCCCTAACTTAACCCATTGACCATACTGGCAGCTTAACCTAAACCCTAAACTATCTATGAGAACTATTAATATAAAAAGCAAGAGCTCTCTCAAAACTGCGATTTCTGTATTAAAAAGAGGCGGCGTTATTATCTTTCCCACCGATACGGTCTACGGCATCGGTTGTATTTTAAATCCAAACTCAATCAAAAAACTTTACCAAATCAAAAACCGGCCGTTAACACAGCCGACCGCGGTATTGATTTCCGAGGCTCTATACCACTCCGAGGATCTATACCATAAAATTCGCTCCAGCGCAAAATGTGGTATAGCAGACAAGATATTAAAGCAAAGCCCAAAAGGAAAAATCACGGTGGTGATGGGGACAAAATATTTTAAAATTAAATTTCCGAAAATTTTATTAAAAGATAATAAAATTGGTTTTCGAATCCCTGATGACAAATGGCTGGAAAAATTAATTGATAAAGTGGGACCAATTGTGGCCAGCTCGGCCAATAAAGCCGGCGAGAGGCCGCCGAAAAAATTTTCTGAAATTGATAAACAAATTATCAAAGAAGCGGATTTGACGGTGAAAACCAAGGAAATTTTATCGGGCAAACCTTCAGCGGTTTATGATTTGGAAAAAGGTATTTTTGTGAGGCCATAGTTTTTTGGATACGAAGAAGACCCTGTCTTGCGACAAGGCCTTCTTCTTAATCCTCCTTTACGCTCCTGACCGCCCCGCCAAGGCGGGGCAACTGGCCAACCTCATTTAGATTTTAATGTACAAGGTTGGGGTCAGGTGTAATAGGAAGGAAGTTGATTAAAATTAGAGTTCGTTTTAATCAACTTCCAACCCGTTACTTTAACCTGTTACTTCTTAACCTGTTAATTTTCACCCTACTTACTATATATTATACCACAAATCAGGCAAAATGTCAAGGGCTCTTTACATTCACACGTTTCCCACTCCGCCTTTCGGGCTTCGAGGGACAAGAAAGCTTGGACTACATTGGGATTATAGATCGGTCTGCTATAATAACATTATGGACGATGAAAAGAAATATTGGGTAGCACTATCAACGCATCAAAAAATTGGCGCTCGGACTTTTTTGAAACTTTATAAAAGATTCAAAAATTTAGCCAAGGTCTGGGATGCTTCGCGCGAAAGTTTAGCCCGGGCGGGTTTGGATTTGGGCCAGATTGAAGCGGTTGAGGAAGTCATTAAAAGCAAAAATCCCGACAAAGAATTAGGAAAACTTGAAAAATATCAGGTTAAAGTTTTGATTTACCCAGATAAAAATTACCCCCGCCTTTTAAAAGAAATTCCCGACCCGCCGGGTCTGCTTTATATCAAAGGAGAAATTTTGCCTCAAGATGAATTAGCCCTTGCGGTGGTAGGTAGCCGCAAATTTACTCCATATGGCCAGCGAGCGACCGAATATTTGGTTGAACCCTTAGCGCAACGCAAAATCACCATTGTTTCGGGTTTGGCTTTAGGGATTGACGCCTTAGCTCACCACGCGGCCCTGGAAGCAGGCGGCCGGACGATCGCGGTTTTGGGCTGCGGTTTGGATCAGGTTTATCCAATCTCTAATATTCGTTTAGCCGATAAAATCCTGCAGGGCAACGGGGCCATCATTTCCGAATTTCCCTTGGGCATGCCCGCCTTAAAATTTAATTTTCCCATCCGTAACCGCATCATTGCTGGTTTGAGTTTAGGCACGCTGGTGATTGAATGCGCCGAAGGTTCAGGTTCGCTCTTGACGGCGGCTTCCGCCTTAGATTATAATCGTGAGGTCTTTGCCGTGCCGGGCGCAATTTTTAGCGAAACCGCTTTTGGTACGAACCGTTTAATTAAAATGGGCGCCAAAATGGTGACTTCTTACGAAGATATTTTGGACGAATTGGAAATTGAGGAGAAAAAAGAATTTCAAAAGGCGCGTCAAATTATTCCCGATTCCCACGAAGAAGAAATTTTGTTAAAATTATTAAGAGAGCCCCGATTGGTGGATGTAGTGGTGGAGAAATCAGGATTTTCGGCGTCGGTCGTCAATGCCACTCTGATTCAGATGGAAATGAAAGGAAAAATTTCCAACTTAGGCGGCACAAGATATGAGATAAAAGGGAAATTAAAAGAATGCTAGGGTATTATGAATTTGGTCATCGTTGAGTCACCGGCAAAAGGTAAAACTATTGAGAAATACTTGGGCAGTAATTATAAGGTCCTGGCCTCTTTTGGTCATGTTCGGGATTTGCCAAAAAGCAAGATTGGGGTGGACACCCAAAATGACTTTGAACCGACCTATGAGATTCCGGCTAAGGCGCGCAAAGTCATTAGAGCGCTTAAAGGTGAGATTGCCAAAGCTGATAATCTATATCTTGCGACTGACTATGACCGTGAAGGCGAAGCGATTGCTTATCATCTGATTGAAGCAATCAAGATTAAAAAACCATATCACCGCATCACTTTTACGGAAATTACCAAACCGGCCATCACCGAGGCAATTAAGCACCCTAGAGATATCGATCTTAATCTGGTTGATGCCCAGCAGGCCAGGCGCATTTTAGACCGATTAGTGGGTTATAAGCTCTCGCCTTTTTTATGGAAAAAAGTGGCTCAAGGACTTTCCGCCGGCCGAGTCCAGTCAGTGGCAGTGCGGTTAATTTGCGAACGCGAAAAAGAAATTGGGGTCTTCAAATCTGAGGAATATTGGAGTATTGAGGCGGAATTATCAAAAGAGGAAAAATTATTTAAGGCGCAACTGGCCGAAAAAGATGGTCAGAAACTTTCAAAATTAGCAATTAAATCGGAAAAAGACGCCAAGAAGATTGAGAGTGATTTAAAAGGAGTGGACTATATTATCTCTCATATTACCAAAGAGGAAAAGAAAAAATATCCGGCGCCGCCTTTTACCACCAGCACTCTACAGATGGAGGCCGGCAGTAAATTAAGATACAGTGCTAAGCAAACCATGCGTTTAGCCCAAAATTTATATGAGGATGGTTTAATTACCTATATGAGGACGGATTCGGTTAATGCTTCGGGGTTGGCCTTAAAGCAAGCCAAAGAAGTGATCTCAAAAAAATATGGTCCAGATTATGCTTTGGTGACCCCTCGTTTTTATAGGACGAAAACCAAAGGCGCCCAGGAAGCCCACGAGGCGATTCGTCCGACTGATTTAAGAAGGATGATAGCCGAGATTCCGCTTTCAGCCCAACATCAAAAGTTATACGATTTGATTTGGAAAAAAATGATTGCCTCGCAAATGAAAGAGGCAACGGTAGATGAAAGTACGGTCAAAATTAAGGCCTCGGCGTATGGCTTCCTGGCCAAGGGGTTAAAAATTAAATTTGATGGTTTTTACCGGGTGTACCAAATCGGTAAGGAAAAGGAAAACATTTTACCCGAATTAAGAATAGGTGATCGCTTAAAACTTGAAAAATTAGAAAAATTGCAGCATTTTACCGAACCACCAGCCAGATATAGCGAGGGGGCGTTGATTAAAGAGTTAGAAAAACGGGGGATTGGCCGACCTTCCACTTACGCGCCCACTTTGTCAACGATTCAGGAGCGGGGGTATGTGGAAAAGATTGAAAGTTGTTTTAAACCGAAAGAAATGGGCGAAATCGTGAATGACTTGTTGGTCAAACATTTTCCCCGTATTGTTGATTATGATTTCACTGCCAAGATGGAAGAAAATTTAGATGAAATTGCCGAAGGAAAGCTCAAGTGGCAGCCGGTGGTCAAAGAATTTTACGAACCGTTTTCTAAGGATTTAGAGGAAAAAATGCTCAGTGTCAGTAGGGCGTCATTTGAGGAGGTAACCTCGGAAAAATGTCCGCAGTGTGGTAAAAATTTAGTCATTAAATTGGGCCGATACGGTAAATTTATGGCCTGCTCCAGCTATCCCGAGTGCAAATTTACCAAGCCGATTTTAGAAAAAATCCCTAATTATCAAATGCTGTCTCAAGGAAAGGCAGAAAAATGCCCGCAATGTCAAAAACCCCTTAATTTAAAAGAGGGTAAATTCGGTCCTTTTTGGGCCTGCAGCGGTTATCCCCAATGCAAATTTACAAAAAATGTGGAAATTAAGGCAACAGTCAAATGCCCGAACTGCCAAGGGGATTTACTCCGTAGGTTGACCAAGCGCCATCGGACATTTTGGGGTTGCAAAAATTATCCTCAATGTAAAACCGCATTTTGGGAGGAACCGATAAACCAAAAATGCGAAAAATGTGGTAGTGTAATGGTAAAGGGTAAGGGCGGCAAAATAAAGTGTAGTCAGTGTAAAGAATATTAACTCGTTTTTTTAACATTATGCCTAGGATACTTCCCGGATCAGTTCAAAAATTAATTGAAGAATTTAGCAAACTTCCCGGTATCGGTCCAAAAACTGCTTCGCGGTTAACTTTTTATTTACTAAATCGACCGCAAGAAGAAGTGGAGCATTTTGGTCAAATATTAGGCGGTCTAAAGAAGGGATTGCAGTATTGTCAAAATTGTTTTAATATAACAGAAGATTCCCCCTGCGTGATTTGTGCTGACCCAAGGCGCGATCAGACAAAGGTAATGGTGGTAGAAGAGCCATTAGACATTGTGGCTTTGGAAAGAACCGGTTATCAGGGGCATTATCATGTTTTAGGGGGAGTGATTTCGCCGATTGAAGGCATCGGTCCGGAAAACTTGCGGATTGCAGAAATTTTAACGAAAACAAAAAAAGGAGAGGTTCAAGAAGTTATTTTAGCCACAGATCCTTCCTTAGAAGGGGAAGCCACGGCCATGTATTTGGCCAGAGAAATTCAAAAATTGAATTTGCCTAAAGTTAAGGTAACGCGGATTGCCCGGGGGTTGCCGGTAGGAGGGGATTTGGAATATGCCGACGAAATTACCTTAACGCGAGCCCTTGAAGGAAGAAGGGAGTATTAGGAGAAAAAATGAAAGAGGCAGAGGAGGCCTTTTGCGCCAATTGTGAATGGTCAGGGGATGCGACTGGTTTGGCTGATTGTCCGGTTTGCGGCGCCGTTCTGGCTAAGCTTGATGATCCTTATGTTAGAGATGACGATTTTGCGTCGGGTAAGGCAGAAGACCGATATCCCCGAGAAATTCTCGCCAAGGTTGAAGAGGATGACGGATTAATGGAATAGCCGGAAAGATTATCTTTAGCGCATGTTAAAGTTTTACAATAGTTTGAGTAGGAAAATTGAAAAATTTACCCCCTTGCATGATAAAAAAGTGGGTATTTATGTTTGTGGTCCAACGGTCTATGATTCTTCTCATGTTGGCCACGCCCGGACTTGGATTTTTTTTGACTGGCTCCGGCGCTATTTAGTTTATTCTGGTTATAAGATTAAATTTGTCCAAAATATTACTGATGCTGGTCATTTAGTCGGGGATGCGGAGGAGGGTGAAGATAAAATTGAGAAAGCCGCCAAAGCCAAAGGCCAAAATCCCCAAGAAATCGCCCGAGGGTATGAAAAAGAGTATTTTCAAGATCTATCCTCGCTTAATATCTTAAAACCTGATGTTAACCCCCGTGCCACCGAGCATATCAAAGATATTATTGCTTTTAATCAGGTTCTCTTAAAGAAAAATTCTGCCTATGAAAAAGACGGCAATGTTTATTTTGATGTTTCCGCCTTTCGGGATTACGGCAAACTTTCCGGTCGGACTTTAGTGGAACTTTTTTCCAATGTCCGGATCAAACCAGACCCTTTAAAGGATGACCCGGCGGATTTTGCTTTATGGCTTAAAGCCAGTCCTGGTCACTTGCAGAAATGGTCTTCGCCTTGGGGGGAGGGTTTTCCCGGCTGGCATATTGAATGTTCGGTGATGTCGGCTAAGTATTTAGGCCAGCCCTTTGATATTCATGGCTCGGCCTCGGAACATATTTTTCCTCATCATGAAAATGAAATTGCCCAAAGTACCGCTTATGCGGGAAAGCCATTGGCGCATTATTTTCTTCATGCGGGTATGCTTTTGATTAACGGGCAAAAGATGTCCAAATCGCTGAAGAATTTCATCACCATTGCGGATGCGTTAAAGAAATATGACACGGATACGATTAAATTAGCGTTGATGGCGACTTTTTGGCGCAAGCCCTTTAATTGGGAAGAAAAGGCCCTTAAGACAGCCAGAATTGTTAAGGAGAAATTGGTGCGACAGAAAATGGCATCGCAGCCGATTAAAACCGGTTTTCCGACCGAATTAGCTGAAGCAATGGATGATAATTTAAATGTTCCAAAAGCTTTGGCTCTGATAATGAAGAACTTATCCAAACTTTCGCGGGATGATTTTAAAGTGATTGAAGAAATTTTTGGTCTGGAATTAAAAACGGAGATGACGCTGACACCGGCTGATAAAAAGCTAATTGAAAGGCGCGAGGCAGCGCGAAAAAAAGGCGATTATAAGGAGGCGGATCGGATTAGAAGAAAGCTACAAGATAAGGGGATGATCATTGAAGATATGGCTGCAGGGACAAGGGTATTGACGAAATAGTTTTAATATGATATAATCATAAGTTAATAAAGGAGGGCCGAAACCGCCATGGGCGAGTCGGTCCTTTTTAGTACTTTTGGCTGAAGCGTCGGCTGAGACCTGTGGAGAGAAGACCCCAAAATTATATTAGGGCCTGCCCCTCCTTCCCTCGTCTTGGTCGACACTTTGTCCAAAAGCGATAGGACAAAAATTCAGGAAATCCTGAAGGAGGATGATTCTGATGCGACGTACCTTGATTGGTTTGAGTATTGTTGTCATCGCCATAATGGCGATGACCGCGACTGCGGTCTTGGCCGATACCAACTTCGGTATCGGCATCAACAAGACCACAAAGAGTCCCGCATCCTGGATCGCATCCAGGATGGAGGTCTTCAACAGAGACATGATCGGCATGTGGTCCTCAACTATGGGCTCTATGCCTGTCCTGTTTGAGGGTCTGGAAGTCGTCATTTATGGCGACTTCACCGGGTATCGTCATATCCGGGATGTCTATCTTACAGCCGCCCACGGCCAGGAGAAGTTCCAATGGCGGGCCAGTAAGAACGACAAGAAGATCAAGGTCTATCAGGTTGTTCTGCCTCGTCTGGCTCTTGGCGCGTATAATCTCAAATGGAGAGTGATCTCGAGGGATGAGGTCAAAGAATTGGATCTTTTCCTATTCCAGATAAATACGCTTTCCAAGAGAGAGACGAACGCCTCGAATCATTTGCTGGTCCAGAGGGCCCCGGCTAATTGGGACGCTCTGACGGATCAGCAGGCGTATGTCTACACGCGGGGACTTGTATCAGCATGGGCTACGCCGGATCCGGCCGTTCTGGCCCAGCAGCAGATGCTGAACCAGATGAGTCAGCCGCAACCGATGCCGCCTGTCCAAGTATCACCAACCCCACCGGCACCAATACCTTCGTCAGCTCCTATCGTGGAGTCGAGCGCGCCGGTTGATGACGATGACGGGGTGTTGGTAGAATATGGTGCAACGCTGAAGTTGTACCATTCCAATCGCAACTGCTCGTCCCTCAAGTTCAATGGGAGCGCCCGGTTGAAACGGGGGGACATCTTGATCTTCAGCCGAGACGGCCAGGAGGTCGCCGAGGTGAAGATCATCTCTCTTGACCCTATCGCGGCTCGACTCCTTTGGGGGCGGGTGCGCGAGGGCGATTCGATATCAAGGAGGTAGTTTCGATGAAAACGGCAACGCTATTCGGAATCGTCGTTCTCCTTGTTTTCTCTGTCAGCATTGCGCTGACTGGAGAGCAGGAGATCGGACAGGCGGGAGTCATAGCCCGCGTGCAGGGTGAATATATCACTCTCCCGGTGGTTCACGATACCACTGGGAGAACGCAACTGACAGAAAGGGAGAAGCATTTTCTTTCGACAGTACCTGAAGCCGATGGGCTAAGGGGTGCCGTTAGGGAGATGCTACTCGCCGGGGTTGTTCATGTTCCCGCGGGTGAATGTGGGAACTATCGGCCCGGCGATTCTGTCCACTACTGGTCGATCTACCAGGCGTGGACCGGACCCCATAAAGTGAGAATCCCGGTTCAGAAACCGGTCACACCTCTACCGGTCTGCCGGCCATCCCCACCCCCACCCCCGCCACCAATCCAGCCGGTGTTTCACAACTATAACTATACGACAAACGTGTCGTACAATGTGACACCGGCGATGGTGCCGTCATACCAGGTCGGCGGCGGGTATGCGCCGATTTACGCCAGCATCCAGGTAGCTTCGGTCAGCTGGGTGCCTGCCACCAGGATTACCGTCACCGCCTATGGCGGTGCTGGCGGCCAAGGTGGCCGTGGCGGACAAGGTGGGGCTGGTGGCAGTTCGAGCTCGAGCTCATCGAGCTCGTCGAGCTCGTCATCGAGCTCAAGCTCATCAGCCGCTGCGGCTGCCCGCGGCAACTAGCAGGCCCAGTGCCTGCGATCTCCCTCACCCCATCGGGGGTGAGGGATCTACTCCTTTTTCCGATAAATATCGGAATAAGAAGCAGGTCGATATTGACAAAAACAAATAACAAATAATATAATTAAAGACAAATTTGTTTTCTTCATTGAAATGAAGAAAAGGAGAAAGATGATTAAAAACATTTTAATCGGTCTTGGATTAATCACCATTTTGGTGCCGGCTACCGCTTTAGCTAATTCTGCAGCTAGTTCCTCCTCGTCAAGTGCATCATCTTCTTCAGCAGCTGTTGCTGCTGTTGATGGTGTCTCGGCGGCCGCTGGTGCAGGTGCATCAGCAAGTGCAGGTTCAGGTGCATCTAGCGTTTCCGGTGATAAAGGTGATAAGGGAAGCTCAGCCGCTTCGTCTTCAAGCTCAAGTTCATCGTCTTCAGCTGCTGCGGCTGCTGTTTCAGGCGATAAGCCAGCTACTGCCGTTTCAGGTGGTGGTTCAGCTTCAGCTAGCTCGGATGGTGTAACTGTTAGCTCGGGAGATAATGATAGCGCTTCGAGCTCATCTTCAAGTTCATCTTCAGGCTCAAGTGCGGCTGCTTCTGCGGGTGAAGGTGCCGGAGCCGACGCGTCTGCTTCTAGTGCGGCTTCTGGTTCAGCAAGTGCAGCTGCTTCTGCGGCTGTCGCCAAAGCAGTTCCTTCCAGCATCACCACGAAGGCAGTTGCTACCGGCAAAACATTGCCTTCCGCGGGTATGGATTTTAGTGTTCCTTTTGCTCTAGCATCTTTGGGTACCACCATTGCCGCTTATGTTCGGCAGAAGAGACAATTGATGAGTTTGGCCTTTTTGCAGTAAATCCAAAGGTTAAGCTATTTAGCAAGAAAAACCCCAGTTCTTTGGGGTTTTTCTTGTGAAGCAGGTATTAATCAGGTATAATAATATCATGACAACCAAAGAAGAATTAGAAAAATTACTTAAAATTGATGAAAAAAGGATGCAAATGGCGCAAATTCAGACGGAGATGAATAATCCGGTTTTTTGGGCTGATATGGAAAAGTCAAGGATTAAGACACAAGAAATGGCCAATTTGCAAAAAGCCATTGACGAATTTGAGCAAGCAGAAAGTCCGGTAGCATTGCATCAGTTGGAAATTAAAGCGCTGTTATCAGATAAATATGATGAAAATAATGCTCTTTTATCCTTACATGCCGGCGCCGGTGGTACCGAAGCTCAAGATTGGGCCGAAATGCTGCTGCGGATGTTTGAGAGATTCGCCGAACGCCGAGGATTTAAATCAGAAATTTTAGAAATTTCGCCGGGCGAGGAAGCGGGCATAAAGTCGGCGACTTTGAAAATTTCCGGGCCTTATGCTTTTGGGTATTTAAAATCCGAGGCCGGCGTCCATCGTTTAGTCCGCTTGAGCCCATATGATGCGGACAAAGCCCGTCACACTTCCTTTGCTTTAGTGGAGGTTATTCCGGAAATTGCGCCGGACGAAGAGACAAAAATTGAGGAGAAAGATTTAAGGGTTGATGTTTATCGCTCGGCTGGTCACGGTGGTCAAAGCGTTAATACGACTGACTCGGCGGTGCGCCTTACCCATCTGCCCACCAAAATAGTGGTGACTTGTCAAAATGAAAGAAGCCAACTGCAAAATAAGGCAACCGCTTTGAAAATTTTACAATCCAAACTTTTAGCATTAAAATTAAAAGAGCAAAAGGAAGAAGAGGCAAAGTTGCGGGGTGAACATTTGTCGGCCGGTTGGTCCAATCAAATTCGCTCTTATGTTTTACATCCATATAAGCAGGTCAAAGATCACCGGACCGAAATTACCAGCACCAATCCCGAAGATGTTTTAGGCGGCAATTTAGATCAATTTATTGAAGGATATTTAAAACAGTGAGGAGTTTTTATGTTTGATAAAGCTAAACAGGTTTGGGATTTACAAAAGAAAGCCCGGGCGATTCAAAAAGAATTAAAGGGGACGGAGGTGGAGGCAAAATCCGCCGGCGGGCAAGTCACTGTCGTTTTCAACGGCGAACAGCATATTCAGTCGGTTGAAATTGATGCTTCCATGCTGACGCCCGAAAAAAAACAAGAATTAGAAAAGGCCTTAGAGCAGGCCATCGCCGAGGCCGTCTCGCGGGTGCAGGCCATTGCCGCGGAAAAGATGAAGGCAATTGCCGGAAATTTGAATATCCCGGGGTTATAAGTGGCCTCGGGTCGTGCCCTCACTTTCAGCCGCCCTAGCCAACCTAGTCTCGATTTCGCCTTCGGCGAATCGGGACACCGGCATTTCGTTCGGGCACATCCCCTCGGCTAACTCCATAGGTAATATATGTCTCAAGTAGTATTTTATGGTTTTTTATCCGTTTTTCCCTTAATCCTTGGCGCCTATTTAGGCAGCGTTTTTCATCCTAAGGAAAAGATTATTGGTGTTATTTCTGCTTTTGGCGCCGGGGCAATGATCGCCGCGATTACATTGGGGTTAATGGAAGAATCTTTCCGTTTGGGCGGTTTTGATAACTCAATCATTGGTTTTCTTGCCGGCGGCATTTTGTTTGTAGTTGGCGATCTGATTTTAATAAAGATTGGCGGTAGGGGACATCGACGCACCTACGGCCATCTACACCCTGAAGGTCTGGAAAAGCAAAATGGTTGGGCGGTTGTTTTAGCGGCGGTCATTGACGGCATCCCAGAATCTATTGGCCTAGGCATTAGTTTAATTTTAAATCCCAAAATTGGTTTATTGTTGTTGGTCAGTATTTTCTTTAATAACTTGCCGGAGGCATTTTCTTCTTCTTACGATTTAAAAAGGGTAGGCAAAACTACCGCCGGGGTGATGAAAATTTGGGCCGTGGTGGCTTTCGTTATTTTCATTTTTGTTATTTTGGGCTATACCGTTTTAGGTAACATTTCTGCCAGTACTTCTTCGACGATCCAGGCGATTGCCGCCGGCGGAATTTTGGCCATGTTAGCGTCAACCATGATGCCCGAGGCCTATAGGGAAAGCGGTCTGTCTGCTTCACTGGCGACGATTATGGGATTTCTGTTAATTTTTGTTTTATCTAAAGCAGGAGTATAAATGCGCTTAATTATTGGTTTGGGCAATCCTAGTGATAAATATAAGAATACGCGGCATAATCTTGGCTTTATAATTTTAGAAAAAATTGCCCAAAAAAGAAAAATGGTTTTTAGGTCGAAATCAGATCTGGAGACGGAATTAGCCGAATCTAGGGAGCTAAAATTAGCCAAACCGCAGACATTTATGAATGAGTCCGGTCGGGCGGTTTTGAAGGTTAAAAATTATTTTAAGATAGATTCCGAAGATATCTGGGTTATTTATGATGAGGTTGATTTGGAACCGGGAACTCTCCGAATAAATTTTGCCGGGACATCAGCCGGACATAAAGGGGTAGAATCAGTGATTACAAATATCGGTGATAATTTTTGGCGACTTCGGGTAGGCATCGGCAAATCAGATACTATTCCTACTGATAAATGGGTTTTGAAAAAGTTTTCAGAGATAGAAAAACAAAGATTAGATCGTATTATTGACACGACCGCTGATTATGTGATAAACTTATTAGGTAAAGAAATCAAAGAAGATACGATTAGAACAACGAATAATTTATAAGTGGGAGTCCCGCCGATAGCGGAACGTTCGTACCACTAGGAGATTTTATGGGCACACAAAGACCAGTCGTTATCGGTGAGGTACCAGAGGAATTGGGCGGCCCGATGGCCGAGCATCATGGCAAGCAAAAGGAAAAAGGCAAAAGTAAAAAGGAGAAAGTAACAGAAAAGATTAAAGAAGCTAAACTTGGGAAAAAAGAAAAAATTCAAGAGGGGAAAACGGAAGAAACCAAAGAAGCTAAGTCAGAAGAAGTCAAGGAAGAACCTAAGAAAAAAATAAAACAGGGGAAAGCCAAAGTTCGCTCTCAAAAGTATCAAAAAGCGGCAGTGTTGATTAAGCCCCAAGAGCACTATAATTTTGCCGAAGCGATTGATTTGGTCAAAAAAACCAGTTTGACCCGTTTTGATGGCAATGTTGAGGTGCATATTCGACTTTTGGGGAAGTCGGGTAAACCTGAACAAGTGAGAGGTCTTTTAAAATACCCTCATGCGACGGGTAAAAAGATCAATGTAGCGACTTTGGATGACAAAACTATTGAGGAGATAGAAAAGACAGGTCAAGCGTCAGATGACATTTATTTAGCTACACCAGCACAGATGTCTAAAGTGGCAAAACTGGCCAAAATTTTAGGACCGAAGGGTAAAATGCCCAATCCCAAAGCCGGTACTATTACCGATGATCCCGAAAAAACCAAAAGGGACTTAGAAGCGGGGCAAACTGAATATAAAACTGATTTGTACGGTATCATTCATCAAATCATTGGTAAAGTTTCGGGAAAATCAGAAGAATTGGCAGAAAACTTGAAAACTTTGCTCGATGTTTTACCATCAGATAAAATCGTCTCCATTAATTTGTGCGCCACCATGGGACCAGGGATAAAGGTTCAGGTTTAACCAAATCATTTTCCATCCCGGGAACGGAAGAAATTACAGGTTAGATTTTTTGTGTTTTTGATATTTGGGTTATGGGACTGGTTTCTTGACAAAAAAAGCAAAATATAATAAGATAATAGTGCCGGAGAAAATAGGCGCCGCCCAAAGGGCTTTGCCCGGCGGGTGGCATAAATCCTATCGAGGCAGAAAATAGTTAAAAGTTCATAAAGTTCATAGAGTAATCTCTTTATAAACTTTTCACTTTTTAACTTTATAATTGCTTGGCAATTTCGGAAATTTGCTAGCAAATTATAAACTATGTTTTGTCTCGCGGCGTCGAGGCATTTTTAAATTAGATACGAAATACGAAAATTTTACGAAAATACGAAAGAGGATTTATGCTACTTACCCGTTCCCAAAAAGAACAATTAGTGGCGGAAATGACCGCTAAATTAGCTCAAGCCAAAACCGCTCTTTTGGTTAATTTTTGCGGTCTGAAAGTAAAGGAAATTCAGGATTTAAAGAAAAAATTGCGCGAAAAGGGAATTGGTTTCCAAATTGTGAAAAATTCATTATTAAAGATTGCTTTCAAAAAAGCTAATTTAGTCGTGGATGAGGCCTTGTTAGATCAGCCGGTGGCTCTTGTTTGGGGGGTAACGGACGAGGTGGCTCCGGCTAAATTAACGGTTGAATTTGGAAAAACCGCCGAAAATTTAAAGGTTTTAGGCGGGATTGTTAATCAAGAATTTGCTAGTCAGGAAGTAATTAGACAGTTAGCCGCTCTTCCTGGTCGAGAAGAGCTATACGCTAAATTAGTGGGAACCTTGAATGCGCCAATATATCGATTGGTTAATACATTACAAGGAAATTTACGATCGTTGGTGTATATTTTAGATCAGTACCAAAAGTCACAATAATAAGTTAATTGCACATTATCATTCAAAGATACCGGCTGTCCCCGCCCCAGCGAGGCGGGGCAGCCTACGCGCTCGGCCTCGCCCTTAACCATGCGGCTCGGCCTGCGCGAGTTACTTTGAATGACAATATGCAATTTCATTAGATAGGAGTAAAAATGGCAGACGAAGAAAAAAAAGACGAAGAAAAAAAGAAAGAATCAACCACGGAAACTTCAACGGCTACCACGGCTGAGAATAAACCAGCCGAGGAACCAAAGGAAGAAGCAAAAGAGGAACCTAAGGAAGAAGTTAAAGCCGAAGAAGTAGCAAAAGAAGAGCCCAAGGCGGACTTGTCCGCCGAAGCTTTAGCGAAGGCGGAACCGACTGGCAGGTTTAAAGATTTAATTAAGGAAATTGAGGGTTTGACGGCTTTAGAATTAGCCGAATTAGTGAAAGTTTTAGAAGAACGGTTTGGCGTTTCTGCGGCCGCACCGGTTGCCACTAGCGGCGCACCCGCGGCGGCGGCTGCTCCTGAGGTAGAAGAAAAAACAATGTATACCGTTGTTTTAGCTGATTCTGGTGCCCAAAAAATCGCCGTCATTAAAGCCCTTCGCGAAATCAATCAGGAATTGGGTCTTAAAGAAGCCAAAGATATTGCCGATGCCCCACCTAAAGAGATCAAAAAAGATATTCCCAAAGCCGAGGCCGAAGAAGCCAAGAAAAAATTGGAAGCCGCCGGCGCCAAGGTTGAATTAAAGTAACATCCACAAATCTAGAGATCGTTATAGATATCAAGAGCGGTTTTTATGTATAATTTTATACATCCAACTCCCATTGTAGTTAAATTGACCGACGAAGACGGGTTTGATTTGAGACAAAAAGCCGCTGATTTTATTATTGAAAATCAAAATAAGAAAGGGGCTGAACGCGGAAGCAAGGAAGAACAAAGCTTTGGCGCTTTGGCAGAAATTGTGATTAGAAAAAAACTTGGAATGCCGGAAATTAATAGTGCTGATCATCCTTTGGCTTACGATATCTTATTGCCTGGGACCAAAAGGCAGAGGAAATGGATCTTATATATTTGCGGTTGGGTTTCAAAAAAGCGAGTTAAAAGAGAAGGTGTCTATTTGCCTCGTGGCTCACTGACCGAGCAAGGCAAC
>Ga0180007_10003890_pt1 | contig 16227 bp, 15 predicted proteins | sample MM_PC_MetaG_FD_121122 | JGI IMG/M metagenome (GOLD analysis project Ga0180007, IMG submission 121122) | Groundwater microbial communities from the Aspo Hard Rock Laboratory (HRL) deep subsurface site, Sweden - MM_PC_MetaG | ecosystem: Environmental > Aquatic > Deep subsurface > Groundwater... | reverse complement strand
CTGCACTACGTCCTGCTTGAGACGCAAATAAATGTCAACGTGGTCGCAGTTGGGATGCCGATAGGTCCAGTAGCGCAGCGTCGGTGACGTCGCGGATGGCTCGTCGTCGCAGTTGGAAAACGCTCGCAGTCCTCCGAGCAGGTACCCCTGGAGCCAGTTGACCTGCGCCACGGTCGGGTTCCCGAGATTCAAGAACGATACCGGACGAGCGGTCTTCGTGCTCGTCGTATCGATCTGCGGCGCGCCTGACGGGACTCGACTCACAAGACCTCCTTGATGCGAGGACAGCGGAGCCTCAGAGTCAAGTTTGCCGCGACCTTGGCGACAATGACCATCCAGACAGCAGGATGCAACTCGTCCCTCGTGCCCGCCACGTCGTTGTACGGCGACGGCATGTGCCCCACTTCGGCGAGCGTAACCGTACCGCTTTTTGTGACGTAGTTGCCGGTGTTCGTAAACTCCAGCTCCGTGTACGCATTTTCATCCACGAGCGCGTCGGACGAGTCCACGGTCAGCAGCGCGTCCGCCTCCCACATCGTCCGCAGGTACACCCGGACGGTCGCACCGTCGCCGACGGTGACCAGCCCGTCGAGCGAGATGCTGTACTGCCGCCACGCACCGCCCCCTTGCAACCTGACCGGGATGCACAGCGCGTTGAACGGATCGAACATCACCCAACCTGCGGCGAGAGTCATGACCTTGGTCATCGTCACGTCACCGTCGTGGCTCCAACCTGCGACGTCGTAGCGGCTCTGCGAGATGGCCCGTAGAAGATTTCCGCGCAGCAAGTCCGTCGTGATGCCAGAGTGCAAGGCATCGTCCGCACTGGCCAGAGTCGGGACGCCATCAACCCACGTCATACCGTCCACTCCATATACTGGTCGCTGCCAGCGCCGAGGCTCGGCGTCGTGCCGGTGTCGGAGTTGTAGGCGTATCCCTGCTGTGTCGCCGAGGCATTGTCCCAGTCTGGGTTTACCATCCACGCCCCGTTCGCCGGGAACGACGCGACGAAGATGTCAGAGGTCAACACCACGGTCTTCGCCGCCGCGTCCACCGTGCTTATCGTCCCGCTCCAGATGGTCGGAGCCAGCGTGTCGTACTCGATAAAAAGCACGTCGTCTCCATCTGCGAAGCGGTCAAGGTCGTTGGCTCCAGCCTGCTCGTACACCGGCGAGTCGGCGTTGGCGAAGGTGACGGTCTTCGTGACGCCGCCGACGTAGCTGGTCCCGAGCGCGCAAGGAGCAATGCCGTAGGAGTTCGTGTCCGCGCCGAACAGAATGGTCAGCGTATCGGTGTCGTCCTGCGTCAGTTGCATCCTGCGACCGACGACGAGTCCGACTCTGCTCGTGACTCCGACGGTACCCTCGACCGTATCTGGGACAAGGTCGTGCGTCACGGATACCGCGTCGCCACAGAGCAGCTGTCGTGCTGTCCAAGTGCAGGGGATATCGACGTAGGAAACGGTGCGGCCGAAGACACCGAAGTGTGTCGGTCTGATGGCGAGGTCGAGCGTCTGTGCGAGCTCGAGTAGAGTCGGCCCTCGCCCTGCCGAAAGTCCGCCGATGATCCCGCGGAGCTGGTGCTTCGCCGCCCGCGTTTTCGTCAACCGGTTGATCCCCTCGCGCCACTCGATGCGGATAGGAGGACCCCAGCCTTTCTTCCCGCTCGAGCCCTGCGATCCGCCGCCACTCCCGCCGCCGGACTCCTGCGTGTAGTCGTGGGACGTCTGCACTTCGACGACGTTGATTTTGGCCTGCCCGCCGAGTCTGGCTCGGACCTGTGCAGCGTCTACCAGCGACCAGACCGAGTCGTCAACCAACACGTCGTCGGCGAGGGTGGCGATAGGCGTCTGGAGTTGTGTCCAGCCAATTTGACCGGACGCAGTGATGCGCGGGCAAATACCGAGGACCGCGAACATCTGGCCGATTACGGCCCATGGTTCGATGGACTCGTTCAGACAGTCGCGCCAGTAAGCCAGGTGGGGCGAGACGCGTGCTAGCAGGATGGACAACTCGCCCCAGTCGAAGTCCGCGTCGTGCTCGTGCCCAGCGTCCAGCGCACCCATGGCGCACCACCGCTCAGGCTCGTCTGCGCCGTGAAGTCCCTGCTGCAACCCGAGCATCATTTTCAGCGCGTTGAGCAACGAGACATCGACATCGTTGCTGGTGAACACCATGCAATGTCTGAGGATGGCATCCTGCGCGTCCTCGACTGCCCAGAACGGCTGCTGCACCGACCCGAACGCCTGGTCGTAGCTGTCGCCGAACAGGGTCACCAGCGTACCTGTGGCCGTTTCGACCTTTGCAAACGGACCCTTTGGTATCTGGACGAACAGGTTCGCAGTGAACACCGTCGCGTCTTCGACCTTGATGAGCGGTCGGTACCCGCCTCGCCAGCGGCCGGAGAAATCGACGACACAGTGCCTCGGCGGTCTGCTGGCCTGGTAGTAGAGGTCGGTGCTCAGCGCACTCGTGATCTGACCCTCGTCGAACCCGAGCGCCCAGAGTGGTGAGCCGGCATAGACGGCGATGTTGATTCGCCGGTTCGTCGGCACCTCGCAACGGACGGCGTAGCGCCCGGCGCCTTCGTGGATGCAGTAAAAGTCAGCGCCGAGACCCATCGCCACGACCTGCGTGTTGATCTCGGTGGCCAACTCCTCCGGTGTGTACCACCCCTCGCTCGCCTGAAATTCACCAGTCTCCAGCGTCCCGGCTTCGTGCGAAACCCAAACCCTGGTCGTGCTGACTTGCCAGGAATCAGAGACTCCGGTGTAGTAGTAGCCACGCTTAATCGGAGACTGTGCGAAGTCCTGCGCGCAGTTGTCTTTGAGCACCTTGGAGATATGCTCGATGGTCAGGGTCAACTCGCCGCGACCCACCTGCATCGACGCACCGACGCGGCCACGGTAGACGATCTCCGTCGCACTCGGCACGCCGGTCGAAGGGTCGATAACCGCCGCGTGCAGGAACGCTCGCCGACCTTCTAGGAACTCAGGGCCGTCCACGACGACCGGACCCTCTGGAAGGTCGCCGGTGAAGTCCACGAAGTGCTCACGGGCGACGGTGCCGAGGGATGCTCTCGTACAGCCCTCGAACGTCACACCTCCGCCGCCTTTTGAGGCGTACTCGATGACCTCGGTCCCGATGTAGATGTGTCCACTCGCCGAGAAGTCCGACGTGTCGCTGACGTTGACGGTCGTTGCCGCCGCGGTCAGGGTGGCGGTAAGCGGTGTGGCGGTTCGCGCCTTCCAGTCTTTGACGAGCCCGGTCACGGTGGCACCGACGTCAGCGATCTTGACCACTAAATCGTCTACGTCGAGACGTGCCTCGAGGTAGTCGATCTGCTCCCCGATGGGGGAGACGTCCCACTGGAGATACGGCCAGTAGCGCGAACCCGTGTAGGCGTGGTTGACGAACCAGGAGTCAGTCGGAGTGTAGTCGTAGGTGCTAAACACGCCGATGCCGAGGATCTCGAGCAGGTAGACCACGTCCGCTCGTCCGGTGCTCTTGGCCGCTGTCCATGTCGCTGCCATTACGCAGGCTCTGCGTTGAGGCGCAATCGCACGTCGAAGAAGTCTGCGTTGCTCGAGTTCTCCATGAAGTCTGGACGCGCCGACATGGTGACGATGGAATACTCGCCGTCACTGTCGATGGCATAGGCCGTGCGTCCGGGGTCCACCTGCGTTCCGTAGGTGCCGACAACCCCGTCGTCGCGGTCGAAGTACCACCATACGCTACCCGTCGCCCAAACGTCCATCAGCGCAGACGGGCCACGGTGGCGGGACTCCAGAGCTTCGGCACGCTTGATAGGTCCATACCGAAGCGAGCGAGTGTAGAGCCGGCGAGCCGGTGCGATCAGTCTCGCGCTGCCATCCCCGGCATAGGTGCGGATCGTCTGATCCTCGACAACCCACCCGCTATCGGCGACAACGCCCGCCCCGTTCGCGACACCGTAGGAGATGGTCCCAGGATACCAGCCGTACTGGTGCTTGTTCGTGGCGGTCAGCGTCGAGCCCGACACGGCCTCGCTCCCGTCAAACCCGAGCACCGTCTCCAAGTCGTCGTCTGTCGTCGCCCAGTCCGCTGTCGCGCCGGCCTCCAGTGTGACGACCACCAGACCGACCGAGGAGACAGACGCGGCGTAGGCGGCGTTGACGACCTTCAGTTTCGTCTGGAGGTTGAACACGAGGTGCAGCATGGTCGCGTATGTCCCGGCGTCCACGGTGGCCGTCGCGGCGCCGCCCGGAGCGGCCTCGTTGAATCCGAAAACCCAGCCGCCGGTTGGGACCGTGATAGGTGCTAGAAACTTGCCCCAGGCGCTCATGCGTACTCCACGGACAGCGGCTCGCTCGGCACCACCCCGGAGCGCCGACGCTGCCAGATGGCGTTTTCCATCGCCGAACCCATCGCCGCCTCGGTCGGCCCAAGTGAATAGTTATGCACGATGGTGACTCCGCCGTCGCCCGGTCCTGTTCGCTCGGCGTTCCGTGGCTCAGAGCGCTGGAACGACCCGCTGGGCGCCGGTGCCGATGTCGCCGCGCCGCCTCCGAGTCGAGCTGCCGCAGTCACAGCTGCGAGAGTGTAAGTTGCTGCGGCCACTGTGTGCAGTGCCCCCTCGCTATACTGCTGAGAGGCAAACGCCCGGATGGCGGCTGCCGTCTCGACGATGGCCATTACTGCGTTGTAGGCGATAAGGAACGCTCCCTCGGCCTTGGCCGTCTCCTCGGCACCTGCGCCCATGGCCTCCATCAGGTCGGTGATGCCACCAAAGAGCGACTGAGTAGACCCAGCGAGAGAGGCGAAGTTCTGGATGATGCTCGCCGTGCGCTCTTCTGCCGCTCGCTCGTTGCGGTCGAGTTCGACGAGTTTCTCGCGTTGTGCTTCGATCCGCTCCATCTCCAGTTGATTGGCTTCCTCCTGACGAGCCTGTTCGGCTTCATGGACGCGTATCCGTTCAGCCTCGATTTTCTGGATGTCCTCAAACTCCAGCGCCGCTCGTTCGCGGGCCAATTCGATCAGGTAGTTTTGGTCCTCAACCTCGCGTGCGATGCCCTGCTTGCGGCGTTCCTCTGCCTCCCTCGCCAACTCAGCAGCTCGGCTGGCTGCGTCTTCTCGCGCTCGGGGTCCTCTGTGCGTCGGTCGGCGTCCTTCCGTCGGCTCCCCAACTGGAGGAGGTGCTGCGCCCGGCGCTGGTTCGCTGCTGGCGGCGTGCGCCCTGGCGATGTCGCGCTGTAGGTCGTCGGCGAATTGTCTCGCCGCTCGCAGTTGAGCGACATACCGCTCGATTTGCGCCGCGTTGCGAGCGTGACCAGCAGACACCTCTCCCTCGGTTGTGGACGCCAGGAAGCGCAAAATCATCACGTCGATACTACCGACGGCCTCGGCCATGACGAGAAACCACGAGGTAGCCGCGGCGAGGTGCTGGACCCAGCCAGCCAGCGCTGTGGCCAGTGTCGTCCCCAGCAACTGTGAGGTGCTGCTGAACTGCGTCATCTTTTGGAGCAGCGTGTCCAAAGCGCTCACCACTGCGGGAGACTCCGAGACGATCCGACCCACCTCATCGACGAAGTTCCCGGCGGCTATCGTGCCGGCATTGAAAACGTCGTTGAGGTTGCTGGCCGCATTGCTCACGTTGCCCATCTGACGCTCGGCTCGGTCCATGGCGATGGCCAGCGCCTTCATACGCCCCTCTTCGCTCTCCATCGAGAGTTCCATCTCGCGGAGCTCGTCACGGACTGCGGAGATGTTGATGCCGAGTTGCTGGAATCCCTCGAGTCCACCACCGGTCAGGGCGTTGGCCATATTTTCTATTGCCTGCGGGACGTCTCGTCCGGCGTCCTGTGCGAGCCGCGTGATCGTGCCGAACCACTCCTCTAGTTGTGACTCGTCCACCAGTTCGGTGCGTAGCGAACGGCTCGCCTGGCGCATCAGATCGAAGTTGCTGATCAGCCCGCCGGTCGCACGTTGGAGACCGACGAGCAGTTGCGGGGAGGCCACGCGCTCGAATGCAGTTGCGACCGCAGACACTTCGCCGCCTCGGATGGCCAGATGAGCCATCCCGCGCGCCACGAGCTCGATGGCTCTGAGGTATGCCTGCGCGGCAACTGTGATTGTACCCAGCGCAGCGACTGCTGCACCGGCATGTGGACCGAGACCGCCGAGCAGCGCGCCCATTCCCTTCGCGCCTTGGCCGAGCTGGGTAAACGACCTTTCGACCTCCTTGAGCGAACGCTTGGCCTTGTCGTCACCCTCAACGGTGACCTTCGCGCGGACGGTGCCCCTGCCTAGCGACATCTACCGCGCCCTCCTGCCTAGCTTCCAGACGTGCCGAATACCGCCGAGGAATCGGCCGCTAGCGACACCGTAAGGTGGCGGGAAGCCGTACTTGGCGGTCCATTTGCCACTGCTCACATTGCGACGCCATCGCCATACGGTGGCACTTCTGCGGGAGTTGAGCGAGCGCCGACCGCCACTCCGGTCGACGGCAGAACTTTCGCGGAGCTGTTTCCGGCCGAGACCGCCGCTGATGATGTTGCGCCGGCTCCAGCGAGCAAGCTCGAAGGCGGCGAGCCTGACCGCCCCCTTGATTCGCCGCGTCTGAGGCAGCGCAGTGACATAGGCTCGGTCTACCGCCCGCTGTGTGTGGCGAGCCACGAGGGTTTGCGCCTTATCCTCGACAACCTGCGGGAATGCGAACGGATCGTGCCCACGATCACGCATGATATTGGCGATGGCACGACCGTGGAGTACGCGGCCTTTTGGGTCGCCCGGACGGCGTGGAGTGCGCTTGGAGACGAGCACTTGACCCTCGCCAGTATTGGTGAGCGTCTCGCGGACGGCGGCGACCCCGCGGTTCACGGCGGCAATGTCGCGTCGGAACTCGGTGGTGTCTACGATGACCCTAAAACTCACTTGCTCCCTCGCTTCGCTGACGCTCGCTCCCTCGCGTCGTCCGCCGCTCTCGTCTCCGAGAGGACCCGCGGGATGTCACGCAGGCGCAGCCACTCTCGGATCAGGACGGCAGACCGTCGAGGCAGTTTACGCCGCTTATGTAGGTCCCTCTCGTAGGCCCACCGAATCCAGTCCAGTGGGGCTGCCGCGCCGACGTCGGACTCCTGGTTGTCGCCGGGATACCAGAGCGCGTCGTAGTCCCATGGGCAGCGCGGCCAGACGACGACCGGACGCGGTATCTCACCGATGGCGTCGGCTGTGGCTCGCATCGTGCGGCCGTTGCCCATAAGGACGACCGCGAGCTCACACATCTCCTCACCGGGGCACTCCTCGCAGTGCGGTATTTCCTTGGCGAGGATGCCGGAGAAGATGGACGTGCGGAGTTCATGCACCAACTCCTCGGGCACGAAAGGTCGCAGCGATGACATGAATACCGAGCCACACCAACAAGCTCGTCTCCATCACCACCGCCTGCTCCTCTCGCTTGACGTTTTCCAGCCCGAGCGCATCGCTCCAGGACTCGAACGCTCTGGACAGCGGAAGCTCAGCGCGAAACTCGCTGACGTCGTCCATCGTCGCGTCCGAGAGTCCGAGGAGCCCGTGCTCGTTGCGCCGACGAAGGAGAGACTCTCCGCTGATCTTGACGAGCCCGTAACGCGCCGCCTCGTAGCAGCGGGCAGTGATGCCGCGTGGGTCGCCTTCGAGCGAAATGGGTAGTGCCGACTCTTCACGTTCGGTCAGGGCGCGGTAGACAATCTTCGACGCCTTCTCACCTGGCTTCGTGATGAGCAACGACCCGTCGGCCGTGCGACACCAACCGTCGAGGTCGCTCGCCTCGCGGTCCACTGCCTCGTCTCCCCACCAGAGTGTCTCCAGCGTGCGCGGAGCGAGCTCAGGAGCCTTGCGCCTCTTCAACCCCATCTATGCAACTCCCTGCGCCCAGCGGGGCAGCGTCGAGGTTGGGTCGGTTACGACCTCGAACGGGAGGGTCAGGGTAATCTGGCCGGCGTCGTCACCGACGGTTGCTCCGGTGTACCGAATCTTGTAGCACCATAGACCGTGGACTCCGGGGTAGCCGGGGGTCGAACCGCTCTGAATGCACAACTCAACCTCTTTGCCTGCAAGGAAGTCGTCAAGGCTCTTGCGCGTCGAGGCGTCGTGGTAGACCTCCAGTTGACCTACCGGCGCGTCATTTACAATGTCAAACCCGTCCGTGTCGTTTGGAGCCGCGAGGTTCATCTTCGGCTGGATGTCGAGGCCGGGGTCGAAGGAGAACGACCGCAGACCCCAGGACACGCCGTCCACCATGCACCGACCGTTACCCAACTTGACCGGAGCGACAGACGGAAGGCGAGGGTACCATGTTCGGTTCGGTTCGGTACCGCTCGCTCCCAGGCGCATGAAGTCCGCGCCCTGGAAGTTCAGCGAGATTTTGAGCCACTCACCGCGAGCGCCGCTGATGGCGACCGACGGGACGCAGCCCCAGATGTACTCGATGAGTTGCTTGCCGCGCCACTGCTTGATGGTCAGTGCCTTGTTGATGCATGTCGTCGGCTTGTATGTCGTCATCCCGTAGAGGATGGCACCGGCGGCGGGAGCGACGCCCATTGCCGGGGTGACGGTGTACGCGGACCCGGAGTCCGCTGTCACCATGACGACATACCCGTCGGAGGTGATGCCCATCTGACCGACTGCGTGGTTTCCGGCCGAGTAGGCGAAGGATGTCGTGGTGCATCCCGCACCCGCCGTCGAGTTGCCGCCCGTGTCCGTCGAGTCGAAGACGCAGCGGAAAGGCTCGTGCAGTTCAGCGTGCGAGCCAATGCGGCCGGCTCCTGGCCCACGGAAGGCGAGCTCCATCGTGCCACTTGCGCCGCGGTTGCCGGCGCGTGCAGCCTGCTTGCCATAGAAGCCGGTCATGGTGTTGCGCTCGACGAGTTCCTCCGCGCACTCCATCAACCCGCCGTTCATGATCTCGGGGTGGTCCCACAGCTCGAAGTAGTCGCCGACTGCGACGGCACCGTTGAGGTTGGTTGTCGAGTTGAACACGATGTGCTGATTGGCGTTGGACGAATCGACAACCATGGGGTGGTTCGTCGTCGAGGCGTTGTCGGCGGCGATGACCTCGATGTAGGGTCCACCCTCCGAGGCGTTGCCGTCCCAGTAGTTGTCAGCCTCGTCGCGGTCGCGGGTGACGATGTAGTTCGAGGCGTTGTTCGTGTCGCTCGCCACTACCAGCGCGTGAGGCGGCTGTAGCAGGAGGTACTGGTCGCCCGACGAGGTCGCCGCCGGCCACGGGTCGGTGGTCAGCGTGTTCGCGGCGTCGTTGTTTGCGAGGATGCGGCGGCGCAGTCCCTGGTTCTGCGTGTTGTCCGCGTCGGTGCATTCGACGATGTAGCCGACGAAGTCGTCGTTCGTGTCGCCTTGGAGGCCGAGTCCGGTCGAGACGATGGTCGTCGTCGATCCGGCACCGGACGCCGAGAAGGTCTTGACGGTGTTGTAAGACAGACCGCCCGTGGAGTCGGGTTGTGCTATCCACGAAACAACGGACAGTTTGGTCATTCTACAAGTCATCGTATCTCCCTAGGTGTGCAACTCTCTGTGTTGCACGAGTAGGTCGAGATGATGAGCGACCACTTCGATTCGCTCGTCGCCGACCTCTTCCGTGGTTTCGTCAATCACAGTCGTCCCACACCAGCCGTCCACGTCGGCCCAGTTGTCCGGCCATTCGAGGACGCGGCGCAGTTGAAATTCATCGTTCGATATCGTCTGCTCGAGTTCGAGCGGGTTGTTTGGTCTGAGAGCGTAGAGCACGGACAACCGCACGATGTGGCTGCTATACACGTAGTCGCCGCTGACGTTCGCCGGTAGGTCCGGTGCGTCGCCGAGGCTGACGACTGACATCACGTAGGGCTGGGTCTTCCCGCTCGCTGCCAACGCCTTGACGCTCTCCAGGTTTCCAGTCTCGAAGAATCGAAAGCGACCGGCCGGCATCGTGCGACCGCTGCCCGAGGAGCCGTCCAGGACGTTCGGTATTTCTTCCAGGATAGACGAGAGGACCGACGTCACGCCGAAGGTCCAGGTCAGTGTCCCGTCGTCGCCGCCGTCTACGCTGTCTGCCGACGCAACGGCGGTCCATGTTCCAGCCGTAAACGCCGGGTGGTATCGCAGCGCCACGACGTAGTTCGTCCCGCTCTGAGTGACGGTGAACTCGTAGCCAGTCGCCGCCGCCTGAAGCAGTCCTAGCGCCGTGGTCGAGTTGCCGAGCGAGTCTGTCAGTACGAGCGTGATGGTGTCCGGGTCGACGCCTACACCGTGAGAGCAGAGGAACGTGACGGGCGCAGAATGGTTGCTGTACCTGCTCGTCGGCGTATTGGCTGAGATGACGACATCCGCCATCACTGCACCCTGTAGACTCGCCCCGTCATCGTGGAGCGGATGATGTCGTTGTCGTCAACTTCGCCGTCACCGTCCACGTCCGCAAGGGTCTGCTGCATGACGCGCTCCCACGCCGTTTGATAGAGCACGTTGTTATGCTGTTGACCTTCTTCGTCGCCAGCCATCAGCGCGATCTCGGCGAGGACGCGGTAGAGGTGCGCCTGCCGAAGTACGTCGCCTGAAAGCAGCGCGCCAGGGTTGAACATGACGCCGAGGTCTTCGAGGATGTCCCGCTCCCACACATCGCGGATAAGTTGCGTGAGTCGCTGCCTGGAGCCGAGAAGGTCATGGGCGCGAGGCTGGCGAATGAGAACGTCCTGGTCCCTGAGCGTCTGCTTCGGCACCCACTTCGAGACGTGGAAGATGGTCGTATCCGTCCGCGCCTGGTTGGTCGCTACCTCGTAGGCCCAGAGTGCCCGAGCGTTCTCGTAAATGGCGTCCGCGTTCGCAGCGGTGAGCGCGATGGACAGTCGGTGAGACTTGATAACGTCAGCGTTGGCGTAGGTGTACTGGAGGTCGTCACGCAGCGTCAGCACCTTTGTCGCCGATGTCACACTGTTGACCGTCACCCATTCCCACTGTCCGCCCGTGTTCGGGCCGAGGCAGAGGGTGTCGCCGACGTTGATGCTTGTCACGGCTGTAAGGGTGACTGACGAGGTGCCAGCAGCGGACGCCGCGCTGAGTGTTGTGGACGGCCCGAGCGTCGCCGCTTGGGACGCTACCAGTTCGCCGCCAGTTCGTTCGTAGATGGTGACAGTAGGCGCAGGGTCGTCTTCCCACCTCGCGGGCGCTGTGTCCACGACGTCGGAGTAGATCGTCCCTCCCTTGTCCTTCTGTACGAACTGGATAGGCATCGTCTATCCTCGTGCTCCAATTGCCGGGCTCTGAGGAATGCCCGTGCTCGCGGCTGGTACCGTGTGGGAGGTTTCTATCACCGACTGCGCCTCGGCCTCCTCCAGCTTGTCGAGCAGCGTGCCAAACGAGGACGGGCGCGGCCAGTGGTCTGCGACGGCGTTCAGTAGTCGCAGCGCCTCGGAGCCGTCCTTGGTCTTCAGCTTCTTCGCCTCCTCAACAATATTCTTTACGTCTTCGAGCCTGGCGGCTTTCCACTCCGGGTCGTATCCCCTGACCTTCCGTGCCGCGCCGGTGTCGCGGTCCTGCCACTCGGCCCGGTAGGCGACTTCGATGAGGTGACGCTGAGTCCTGCTACCGCCTTCGTTTTGCCACCTGTGAGGGTTCATCGCGTTCGGCGAGAACTTCCACAGGGAGTTGACGGCGCGGTCGCTGGGTAGTTCGATGTCTTCGCCGGGTGCGAGGATGACGCGGGTTGCCACGTTCTCCCAGCGGTCGTCGGGCATCCCCGTGCCGGGGTCGCGCATTGGTATTTGAGCGACGGCGGCGACGAGTTGAACCGAGGCATTTCCTTGATTCTGGAGTGTCGAATGGCAGATGAAGCCGAGCCGGTCGTAGGGCTTCGAGCCTTGAATGTATTCGAGGAGAGCGTTCCGCCACACGTCGGGCAAGCGGCAGACACGGGAAAGGAACTCGCCGCGATTGACGGAGTTCACATCCTTTGCGATCTCGTGGACCGCGTGCATGATGTCGTCGTTCGGCGCACCGTGCTGGAGTTTTGGACGGATCGCCAGAGTGCTCGACAGCCATCCTACCAGGGTGGCGTTTTCCGCCGTTGCGTCGCCTAGGGTCAGTTGCATTTCTCTCCTCGGTTGAGCAGAGGGCGGCGGCAATCCAGCGACGGCCGCCGCCCCGCTCAGGGGTTGTGGTGTTATCAGGTCGTGCCGACACCCTCCAGCTTGCCCTGCTGGTTGGGCTGGGTGCAGATGAGCGCGCCGGAGGTGCTCATCTGAACGGTCTGCGCGTCGGCGTTCATGCCGTAGTGGCTGATGTCGATGCCGCCGGGAGCGGCCTCGTGCAGCGCGAAGTACCAATTTGTGTCCATACCGGAGAGGCCGATGATGACGGTCGCGGCCAGGTCACGGACCTCGGCCACCGGGATATTCGCATAGGGCGGGAGCACGCCGGGCGCGCCGCCTGCGATGTCGGCAGGGCCGCCCGTGCGAATCTGCCCAGCGGACAGCGTGGACAGGTGCCGAGCCTGCGCCGGCGGGACGAGCAGGAGTTGGATCTTGCCGCCATAGGGAGCGTTGTACGTCTCGTGAAGAAGCCGGTCCATCTTCGCCACGGACAGCGCTCCGGTGGAACCCTTGACGTAGCTCTTGAGCGCCGTGTAGGTCGCGCGGTTCTGGTTGTAGTAGTTCGTGGTGTCGTCATCGACGATGCCCACGACGCCATAGGTGGCGTTGGCGAGGAACGTGGTGTTGACGAGGTCAACCAGGTCCTCCATCCCCTTCATGAATTCGATGTTCACACCACCGTATCCGCCGGGCCACGAGGTCGCATCCCAGGCCGCGTTCATCTCCCGGCGAGCGTGGCCGGTGATGCGCGTGAACACGCGGATGTGTTTGTAGTCCGCAGCCGCGCTGATGACCTGTTGGTAGCCAGGCTCGGGGACGGGTCCGTCCTCGGTGTAGACCTGAGCGGAACTGTTCGCGGCCACAATGACCTTGATGTCCAGCGTACCGCCGCCGATTGGGCCGACTTGGCGGAAGAGGGGGATGAAGTCCGAGTTGCGGAAGACCGCGTCGGATACCTGCGCGTGTACCTCTGGCCTAACGATTGGGTCCAGGGTTGTCGTGGTGGCTCCTGCCATTGTGCTCTCCTACGCGCCGAGCTACATCTTGCGTTCGGCGTACTTTCTGAATCGCGTTCTGAAGTCGTCGCCTCCAGGGGGTGCAGTGTACTGAGCCGAGCCAATGGGCCTGCCGTTGCCGGTGTCGCCCGAGCCGGTCTTCTGAGGTGCCTCGAAGAACCACGGCTTGTTTTTGCGGAACTCACCAAGGTAGTCGTCGATGCTGTGGCGAGAGGTTATCTCCTCCTCGCCGTCGCGCTCGAATACCTCGATGTCGTGTCCGTCCGCGCTCCACCGGAGGTTACGGGATACGGCACCCACCGCGTCCTCGACAGCGTCTCCGATGACGCCCATTTTGAGCAGTCGCCCGCGAACGTCCATCTGGAGCGCTCGCTTCGACTGGTGCTCGAATCGCTGAATCCGTTGGTTCGCACTGTCGAGCTCCCTGGCCAGCATGGATCGTTCCTCTCGGATACGTCGCAGCGCCTTGCTCTCGGCTATCTCCTGCTCGGCGTGTGCCTGCTGAGATGCCTCGACCTGTTGCTGCTCTGCACCGGAGAACTGCTCCAGCGTGCCTCGGAGGTCATCGACCGAGTCGAACCCCAATTCGGCGAGTAGGGCTTTGCGCTCTCGCTCTCGGCCTTTCCCCTGTCCTTCCCTGTAGGCTTTCCTCCACAGTCCGTCAAGCTCATTGCCCTTGTCGGGTGTGGAGGTTTGTGTCTGCGTCTCCGGTGCAGACTGAGCCGACGTGTGGCCGCCGCCGTTAGGCGCTGTTTGGGCTGCGCCACCGCCCTGCGTATCGGACCCGCCGGTCATGGCTTCGTCACTCATTGCGGAGAGACTCCTGTGTAGCCGTGAGACGTTCACGAAGTTCGACCGAACCGCGTTCCATCTCAGAGAACATTGACTTGAACATCTCGAATACCGGGCGGTGTCGGTCGCTCTGTCTGGACCGCTCCACCTCTGCCCATGACCAGGCGTCGGTCAACTCGCACCCCGTCAAGCCGTTGAGTTCCTCTTGGATCTCTCGGGCGCGCTCCATCAATCGGACACCCTCTCTGGCGAGGGAACCAACGCTGTCCGCTCCTTGGAGCTGTTTGTCGAGTGCGACTATCAGACCGTCGCCGATGGTTTCCGGCGAGGTGTCCAGGTAGTCGAGTATCGTTTGCTGCGGGTTGACTGGCAGCGGGTCGAGGTCGTCCGCGATGGCGTTGAGCTCGATGTGCTCCCAGTTGAGAATATGCGCGCCGCCGACCGACGAGTTGACGAGGCGGACCCCGTCCTTCTTCCACATTTCGGCGATCTCCTCGAACCACTGGCGGAGGCCGTCGTAGAGCAGCAGTGAGTCGATCTTCTCGGTCTTGTCCCAATTCCATGTGCTGACGATAGGCATCGCCGACACTGGGTCCTTGGGTCCGACGTCCTCGACCGCTAGCTTCGCTTCACTCTTGCGGACCAACGCCGCGCCGCTCGAGGTGTCTACCTCGGTGCCGGCGAACGCCGCGCCTTCGCTGTAGAGCATCCCGCCTTGTGGCGCGCAGTCGCAGCCGACCAGGATGATCGGATTGCAACCCATGAGGTAGAGCACGCCGGCGGCGAGGCAGGCGGACGAACCACCGATGGGTGCGGGAGGCAAACCCATTGTCTCGGTCGCCCAGGTACCGAACGAACCCTCGTTACTGAGCGCGGGCGCGATAGCCTTCCACGGCAGGTCGTAGGTGTCACGGTGAACGTGCAGACCTGGCACCATCAGCGTATGTTCGACAGCCTTGCAGCGAGTAGACTCGCCGACGGGCTTCGCCTCGCACACGACGGTGAAGTCAGGCACCACGTCAAGGCGCTCCAGTGCTGGCAGTGAGGTGTTGACCCCGGCGACGACTGCGCGAGATGCTATCCTTTGGATCGCGGCTGCCGCTTTGTCGAGGCTGGGTCCTGCGCCTACCACCAGACCGGGAACGCCCTTCATCAGGTTGTGGCAGTGGTTGATCGGCTTGTGCGCCGCGAACAGGTCGAGGCTACCGAGCATACCGGACACGCGACCCTTGGACGAGCCGAGCATCGCGGCCTGCTTGTGGTAGCCGCCTTGCAGCGCCTCGTCCCAAATGGACTGGGTGTCCGCGTGGACTTCGGCCATGTCCTGCTCGTCGTCGTAGAGCACGAGGACGTTGGAATCCAGGTCGAGGTTCTCGGCGTAGGTGCGGCAGCGACGGCGGAAGGTCGTGGCCGAGTCCGATACGAGGCAGCGCGGCACGGGTACCCGATACCCTTTCAACGCTTCCTTGCGTGGTTCGTAGACGAGAATCGGAGAGGTGGTGAATTCACGCACCATTCCAGGCAGCGCGCCAGAGTTGCCCAGCCCCGTCATGAGGATGAGGTCTACTCCGTCCCACTCCTGGTTGGCGAGCCAAGCCGCCGTCTCTCCTGCGCTCGTCGCGTTCACGTCCTACCAGCCTCGGAACTTCGCTCGCATCTTGACGAGCAAGAGGTTGTTCGTGGTCGAGCACTCGTTCCAGGTGAGGAGCGTCTGGTTCGAGACAGCCTGACGGGCGCGGAAGAGCTTCATCTTCGCGTTCGTCGCGCCGTCGCTCGTGCCGGGAACGAAGACCGGGTTGTACATGCATGTCGCTTCCTGCGGGATGCGCGTGATGACACACTCGCGGATTTTGCTGGCGAAGTTGGTCGTCGAGCCAAAAGCCAGCGACTCGCCGCCGGTCGTGGCGTATGCCGAGTCGAAGGTGATGCTGTACTCGATCCAGGTCTTGCCGGGACCGTCGAAGGTCTTGCCGTTTGCAACGGGCGTTACGGTGATTGCCATTTTACCACTCCCTTTTGTGGTCGCCCTTCCATTGGGCGGTTGACTCGTTGCAGGCGGCAACGATGAGTTTCCTCAGTTCGTCCCTGTCATCTGGTAGGCCGTAGGGTATCGCCGTCGAACCCATCGCCTTGCGGATTTGCAGTGTGCCTCGAGGCGTCTCGCCGTCGTATCTGTGGCCGACGAGCTCCGCGCCGTACTGCTCGCAGAGTTCCCGCGCCATGTGGCCGACTCGCCCGTGGGTCGTGACCTCTCGGAAGTCTCGGACGTTACTCATTGGCGTTCTCCGCTGACTCCAGAGCGACCGTCTCATCCTCGGCGAG
>Ga0180007_10003887_pt1 | contig 16233 bp, 13 predicted proteins | sample MM_PC_MetaG_FD_121122 | JGI IMG/M metagenome (GOLD analysis project Ga0180007, IMG submission 121122) | Groundwater microbial communities from the Aspo Hard Rock Laboratory (HRL) deep subsurface site, Sweden - MM_PC_MetaG | ecosystem: Environmental > Aquatic > Deep subsurface > Groundwater... | reverse complement strand
TTTCTGGTTTATAAAACCAGAGCGTTCACCATAGGCAACGGCGAATATGAACGCAATTGTCATGCTGAGGGCGGCTAGCACTTTGAAGCCCTGTTTCTTTGCGAACATCCAGATGATGATTGCCACAGCGGCAAAAGCAAAGAATAGAGCTACTGGGAAAATTGATTGCATAAAGCAACCTCCTCTTATCAGGTTTACTTGTCGCTGAGTGGTTTTTGTGATTGCGTTCTGTGGTACCGTGCGTAGCCGAGTGCTGCAAGTACCAACACCGTTGGGATGAAGATTTTCAAGAAAAGTCCCCATCCAGCACCAATGGATTCCATGAACGTACCTCCTTAGTTTGAACGTTGATGGGTTTATATATTAAAGGTCTATGAGAGTATCCAATTATACATAATACATGCCCACAAATCTGCAGTCAAGAAGATTGTTCCAAGGAGTATCCAAAGCAATAAAGCCCTGATTATCCCGGAGAACAACCCCCATGCTTGGTCCTTACATATTCTACGGGTCTTTAAACCGTATATTTTTCACAGAAATCTGCACTCAAGAAGATTGTTCTAAGGGATATTTAAAGCCGGAGCTCTAATTATCCTCAGAACAACCCCCATGCTTGTCGTGAGTGCAGGAATCTGTGAAAACTATTCAGATAAAAATTTAGAATTTACGGACCTTGTCGTGCCTGCCCGCCGAAGCGTTCAGCGGCAGGCGGGACTGCAGGTTAGTGGGCACATGATTGTTACTAATTTTAGCTATTTATTAAGCTTGTAAAAAGCCAAAAAAATAGGCAAAATATATCATTTTTTAAAGAGAACAGTAAATATTAGCATAGGTCTAATACCTTGTCAAGGGCAAATATTAATGATAATATTCTATTAAGTTAACAATTAATTTTTTTTATAAAATGATGACCATAAAACAGATATATGACCTGGCCATTAAACTGGGTACTCAAAATGATTTAAGGGGAGTGGCGGCAGTAAAAAAGAAGCTGCAAAGGGAAAAAGATAAATATGATAAGTTGCCCGCTGATCAGAAAAAGGAATTTGATACAGAAAAATTTACAAATCCATTCTCCGATACACGCATGTTTGCTGGTAACCCCGACAAACCGGTAAAACGGATACTGGCAGGTATAGATATACAGACCGAGGAGTTATTATTGGCCAGGGAATTGTCAAAAGATAAACCAATTGATCTAGTTTTAGCCCACCACCCGGTCGGCCCCGCTTTGGCTGGGCTGCATGAAGTTATGAGCCTGCAGGCCGAGGTGTTAGCTGATTATGGCGTGCCAATTAACATCGCTGAAAGCCTAATAAGGATTAGGCTACAGGAGGTGTCGCGTTCAGTTGCGCCAATCAACCATAACCGTGTATTGGATGCCGCCCGTTTACTAGGACTGGACATGATGTGCACTCATACCGCTGCCGACAATATGGTGGCTTCTTACCTGAAAAAAATTTTAAAAAAAGAAGAAAAGAACATTGAGCGGGTTGGCGATCTGATAAAGGTATTGAAACGTATACCAGAATATGAACAGGCCATTAAATTAAAAGCTGGCCCGATGATATATGTCGGGTCTGAAGACAGATATACGGGCAGGATTGCCTTAACCGAGGTAACAGGCGGTACAGAAGGTTCAAAGCAAATGTATGAAAAAATTGCCCAGGCCGGAATCGGAACCACACTTGGCATGCATCTGCACGAGGAATACAAGAAGGAAGCGGAAAAATATCATTTAAATGTGGTTATTGCCGGGCACATGTCGTCTGATTCTATTGGCATGAATTTATTGATGGATGAAATAGAAAAGAAAGGCGTTGAAATTATCCCCTGCTCCGGATTTATCCGCGTCAAAAGATTTAAAAAAGAAGCCCATAAAAAGAAAAAATAATTTGCATGCCAGCTAAAAAAGACAGAGTTATAACTGCTAATGAGGAATCTGAAGACCGCCAGTTAGATCAGACTCTCAGGCCAAAAGCTCTGAGGGAGTTTGTGGGCCAAAATAAAGTTAAAGACAACCTGACTGTTTTTATGGCGGCGGCCAAGAAGCGCAAAGAGCCGATTGAGCATGTTCTATTACACGGGCCGCCGGGCATTGGCAAAACCACCCTGGCTCATATTATCGCCGGCGAGATGAGAGTTAATGTTAGAGTTACTTCCGGTCCGGCTATTGAAAGGGCTGGTGATTTAGGCGCCATACTTACCAATTTGGAAGATGGCGATATTCTGTTTATTGATGAAATTCACCGCTTGCACCGTACCATTGAGGAAGTACTTTATCCGGCTATGGAGGATTATGTATTGGATATTGTAGTGGGCAAAGGGCCGTCAGCCCGTACCTTAAGACTGGATTTACCGAAATTTACCCTAGTAGGCGCTACAACCAGGGTTCATTTATTGTCTTCACCTCTACGTGATCGCTTTGGCACTATTTATCGCCTGGATTTTTATGAGCATGATGATATTGAAAAGATCATTAAACGTTCAGCCGATATCCTAAAGGTTAAAATTGACCAGGAGGCCAGGAGCGAAGTGGCAAAAAGAGCCAGACGCACACCACGTGTGGCTAACAGGCTGCTTAAGCGGGTACGTGATTATGCTCAGGTAAAATCAGACGGTACAGTCACTTCCAGAGTGGCTAATGAAGCCTTAAGCCAGCTGGATATTGACCACCAAGGCCTGGATAATATTGACCGCCGAATATTAACTACCATTATTGAGAAGTTTGGCGGCGGGCCAGTAGGTTTGAATACCATAGCCGCATCGATTTCCGAAGACCAGTCCACGCTGGAAGAAGTGTATGAGCCTTATTTGATGCAGGCCGGGTTTTTAGCACGTACGTCGCGGGGCCGGGTGGTGACTGAAAGTGGGTATAAGCACCTGGGCAAAGAAGCACCAGCTGATTTGCAGGGAAAGCTAGTTTAGGGAAGTTAAATATTAAACATAAAAATGCAAAATGATACCTTATAATGCAAAAAGCATTTGATTTTTTATATGTAATTTAAATATTTGGATTTTAATTTTTAATTAAAGTTTCCGGTCCGTAAGTAGCTTCTTCATCCAGCTCACAAATAGCTATATATCTTTTCAGGGCCGTGCCGATGGGGTAAGAAGTTTGCAGGGTAAGTATTTTTCTTTCGTGGTTATACTGGTCCATGACTGAAACGTCCTTAGGGCCGACAATTTTCGTTTCAATAACTTTATAAATAAAAAGCTCCCCATCAGGATTAGTTATTCGAACCGCAGTATCAACCGGAATATCGATCAGTGGTTTGAAAATTTCTTTATAATCACCAGGCTTCCAAAAGTAATCAGATGAATGGCCAAAAATATAAGGATTACCTAATTCACCAGGCAGAGCCGTACCCGGGAATAAGACCACGCCATTAGCCAGGGCTTCCTGATGGCCATCAGCCGTGTTTTGCTCTTCAGTAATGTATACTATCGGCGCTTCAATATTGCGGTCAGGGATACTGATGACACTTGGCTCTCCGTTTTCCAGGGTAGGTCTTTTAATTGCTATCTGGCTGTTAGTTGGTGATGCGTTGGAAGATTTGGCATTAGCATTTGAAGTCTGGATAATATCTGTCTGGTTTTGCCAGGCCTTAAAGGCAAAATAACCGCCCAAACTTAAAATTACCACTAAGAGGATAATTATATAAATATCTTTGTTTTTACGATGGCGCTTTTTTAGTATCATGGTGATTATTGTAGCAGTAAAATTATTACGTTACAAGTTGTGGAAATATACCCTTGACAAAAAAGTATATATGCGATAAAATGTTTTATTACATTAACAATATAGTAATTTCCTCTGGATTTTGCTGTAGCATAAACAGCAGGATTCAGCTCTTTCTTTCACCCATTCCATGGAGGTATACGGATATGATTGATCTCATCCGTCTCCCGATTCCGCGCTGTAGCGCGAATTATATTAATTTGTCGACGACTCCGACGACCTCGGTCGATCCCGGCTCCGCGGCCTGGCGTACCGGCTAATCTCAAGTCGGCCGGCGCCAATCTGGATTTCGAACCTGAGACATTAATTTGTCTCGATGAAGTGAATTGATTCTATGAGGACCCGCTTATTGCAAGCTGATCCTCTTTTTTATATGGTTTATTTAAGTTATACTAAGAGTATGGAATTCTCACCATTTATATTTTTAATAGCTTATTTGATTGGGGTAATAATTCTGGTGCTGTTAGCCCTGATTAATATTTATCATATTATAAGATTCGGATTTTTAAGAGCCCCAAGTCTGGTGGCAACTTTTGTTTTTGTAATTCTAATCGTGGGCATTGTTCTTGCTACCTTACAGATTTTAAACCACATTGACTGGCAGCAGCCTATGGAAATAACCATACCATTTATCAACAACAATGAAGGATTTGAATAAAATTCATTTTCCCGGCAAAGAACCGGGTGAAATAATTGAAATGGCCTTGCGCCGGCACGGCGTAGCCATTGCAAAAAAAATTTCGGGCCTTTTAATTGGCGTAATATTGCTGGCCGTTGTTTACATATTATTACGGAATTTTACAGAGTGGCTAGATGATGATGAAGGTTTATTTTTTATCCTGTTTATTCTAGGAGGCAGCTTGTTTGTGTTATTTATAATTTTGTTCATATTTCATGCCTGGGTTGATTATTATCTTGATATTTGGCTGATTACCAACCAGCGTATTGTAGCTACTGAACAAAAAGGTCTATTTAACCGCGTGGTGTCGGAGTTACGATTGGACAGAATCCAGGATGTCAGCAGCGAAGTCAAGGGATTTTTTCCTACTCTGTTTAAATACGGCAGTATCCATGTCCAGACCGCTTCAGAACAGGATAAGTTTTGGTTTGATGATGTGCCCCAGCCGGAATTGGCTTCGCGCAAGATTCTTGAGCTTCATGAAAGGTACATAAGTATTGACAGGATCCAGCCGCGCTTGCAGCATGACCAGCACCAGCACATGACCAGCGACCAAGATTACCACCCGCCCAGATAATGAAATTAAGTTTATTTGATTATCACTTACCATCTAGCCTAATTGCCCAGTCACCCACCAAGCCTCGGGACCACTCGCGGTTGCTTGTTTATAATCGGAGTGCGAATAAAATTCAGCACGATCATTTTTATAATCTGCCTGATTATTTGAAGCCGGATGATGTTTTGGTTTTTAATAACACCAAAGTTTTTCCAGCTAGACTGCAGGGACGTAAGACAACGGGTGGTAAAATAGAAGTTTTTTTATTAAAGCCTGTTCAGGGAAAGATATGGGAAGTTTTAATCGGCGGACGGGTTAGGCACGTTGGCCAAGAAATTAAGTTTAGCCAGGGTTTGCAGTGTCAGGTGGCTAGCAAGCTAGAACATGGCCTGTGGCAGGTTAAGTTTAATAAGACAAGCAAGGAGGTTTTAAAAATTGCTGATAAGATCGGCTCAACTCCAACCCCGCCGTATATCAAGAAAAAAACCAGGTTAAATGATTATCAAACAGTCTATGCCAAGAAAACTGGGTCAGTAGCCGCACCCACGGCTGGTTTTCATTTTACAAAATCATTATTAAAAAAGTTAAAAAGCAAAGGGGTGCAGTTTGAATATATTACTTTGCATGTTGGTTTTGGTACCTTCCAGCCAGTAAAAGTTAATGACATTACCAAACACACCATGCATGCGGAATTTACCGAGGTAGATTCAAGCACAGCTAAGCGTTTAGTAAAAGCCAAAAAACAGGGTCAGCGGATTATTGCCGTGGGCACTACTTCCGTTAGGACTTTAGAGGCTGTTTTTACCAGAGCTGGGCATAAAAGCCCAGCTAACCCACACACAGGATTTAAAGGCTGGATAAATCCTTTTATTTACCCGGGCTATAAGTTTATGTTTATTGATGGCATGATTACCAATTTTCATTTGCCCAAGTCCACGTTGTTGATGTTAATTTCGGCCTTTATTGGCAGAAAGAAGGTTTTGGATATATATAAAAAAGCGATCAAGAAAAAATACCGCTTTTACAGTTTTGGGGACGGGATGCTGATTTATTAAGCATTTAATTCGGCTTGACGTTGCAATAGCGTCTTGATATTGTAAGGTATATTAATATAAATAAACATAATATTATTAACCCCATTGATTTTTTACAAAGACTGGGTATTATTTGAGGATGTTTCTAATTTAATTAGTTTACGTTACGGCGTACGAGTATATGATTTCAAGTATAAACAAAGATTTTTTTTCGTATTGTAAGCGCCACGGGCCGTTTATTATTTTGATTACTCTGTTAATTGCATGGAATGCCATTTTTATTTATTTACGCCTAGCTCGATATTTAACATTTCACTATCCAGGATGGGATGTTGGATTTTTTGATCAAGTCATCTGGCTAATGTCTCATGGCGAAATTATGACAACCGTATTGCACCGCACCGTCTTTATGGATCATTTTTCGCCCATTTTTTATTTATTTATCCCTTTCTATTGGGCGGGCATAGGGATGTATACCCTGCTCATTATATATCCGGTAATAATATCACTCGGGACAATACCATTGTATCGTCTAACAAAGCGTTTTTCTAGTAATAAATGGCTGCCCTTGCTTGCTCCACTGGTATTTTTACTACATCCCGCTATTACTAACATGACCTTAAATGGGTTTTATACTGCTGTGCTGGCAATACCGCTGGGATTATTTATGTTGTACTATATTGAAAAAAAATCGTGGTGGTTTATCCTTTTTCTGGGATTAATTTTATTGTTGCGTGAAGAATTTTTTCTTGTCGCTTTGTGTGCAGGAATAGTATTATTAATCATGAAGCGTGAGTGGAAAAAGGGCATTATTTCATTATTATTGGGTGGATTGTTTTATTATGGTGTGTTTCACCTATACTTTCCACATTTTAATGGACCTTTGCATAAAATTGAATATTATTATGGGTGGTTAGGATCGTCGATTCCAGAAATTATAAAATCGATACTTACCCGGCCAATTGAAATTATTAATGAATTGATTTCCATAGAACGTATTAGGTACGTAATTCAGATTTTGGTACCATTATCATTAATGTTTATTTTTGGACCATTACTTACCGTTTTGGGCTTTGGGTTTATTATCATCAATCTACTGGCTGAAACGCCGGAACGTTTTAGTATACATTTGTACTATGCAGCGGCAGCATACCCTTTTTTATTTATTGGACTAATATACGGAATTAAGCATATCATTTCTCTCCGATCAAGAAGTCTGCGAATAGGATTGGTCACTATGATAGTGTGTATAACTGTCGTTTCTAGTGTGGTTTGGAGCAGGGCGCCTTGGGGTCTTGGGTTTGAAGACACTCGCTATTTGTATATTGAATGGAATCGTGCTGAGAAAATACAGTCGGTGTTGGATAATATACCCAATGACGCCTCCGTATGTGCACAGAGCGATATTGTTCCTCATTTGTCTCAGCGCGCAAAGATCGAAAATTATCCGCGTTGTTATCAAAAGGATATTGATTACTATGTTTTCGACCGCCGAGGAAATTCCTATCCAGTGCAATCCAGTGGTATTAATGATGCCATTGGTGATTTTATAAAAAATGATAAGTATGGTTTAGTTGTCTATGATGATTATATTTATTTATTTCAGCTGGGTGTGTCAGGCTTGGATATTGATGCTCTGTATAGGACCAAACAATCTCCTACTCAAACCAAGGAAGTATTGTTTAATAATGACACAATCAAATTGATTGGCTATGACATTGAGCCGGGCAATAACGTTGTTGCTGGAACGGAGATAGCTTTGTCATTATTTTGGAGTGCTATTGAGCCGATTGAAGAAGACTTATATATATTTGTGCATGCTGATCAGTTCCGTAATGGACAACTAACTCGGATTAATCTGGATCATCCTCCTTGTGACGGAGTCCTTACGATGACTAACTGGAAATCAGGGGAGGTGTATCTCGATATGTTTCAAGTGGTAATACCGGAAACACAACAGGAGGGGTCTTATAATATTTATATTGGACTGTATAGCAGTGAGGGTTCTCAGTCAGGATATTTAATAGATACTCTTAATATAACAACGCCTTAAGATGAAACCAATTTAAATCGTTATTAAGGAGTATTCTTTTTACAGTATTGGGGATGGGATGTTTATCACTTAGGAAACCCCTTTAAGAAAGTGGCTTCCTATCCCTTCCGCAAATTATTTGTATCGCTTAAGCTCAGGGACCCCCGCCCGACTGCCTTCGGCACCGAAGGCGGGTACGGCACAAGACCTCCCGATATTCATCGGGACAGGCTCCACCTCGCGATGATATTATTTTTTATGATTTATTAATCCAGTAATATTTTGATTCTACTCACCTGTGCCGTCCCGCCATTCGACGGGACCTAGTGGTAGCATTGTGTTTAGTTAGGTATTCAGATTGTTTAGTCTAATAATAATTTTATCCTACTGGCTTGAGCGGCAAACGCGCCCCAGTAGTTTTTATCGCGTTTAGTCTGGAGCTCTTGGGCAATTTCTTCCCAATCATGGGCTGAGATGCGGACTTGCTTGAATTTTTCCGGATCAATGACTTTCATATAGGAAGCGTGCTTGGTAAACTTCCCGCGGATGTCGTGTTTTCTGAAATCGTCCAGCTTGCCGACCAGGCCTTCCCGGGCCTTATCCTCAATTTGTATTTTAGAAAACCGGGCTGGGTCACTGGTTTTCATATGATAAGCATGCGAAGCAAAAAGTACCCAGTTATTCTGGATAATGGTTTTTTTCAGGAAGTTTAGCATATTCTGCCATTGCTGGTCTGTAACTTCAATATGGGCGGCTCTGACCGGATCTATTTGTTTCATGCGGGCTAGCCGAGCAGTAAAAGCATCCCAGTTTTCTTGGCGACGGTATTTTTCCAATTCTCTAAGCATACCCAGCCATTCATTATCAGTAATAAGAATTTCTTTGAAATGATCAGGGTCGATAACAGCCATACGGGCAGCATGCCAGGTGTAATCCCGCCAGAATTTTCCTAGGGAATAATTACGAAGCTCATCCTTCATATTCGTCCAATCCGATTCAGTGACTTCCATATTGGGGCCTATCATGGTCATAGTAGAGTTTCGGAAAACCCTCCGCCCAGGGCGGATGTTTTCCGAGGCCTTTCGTAAAAATTAGTGTATTGCTCGCTCGGGGCCCTCGCCCGACTGCCTTCGGCATCGAAGGCGGGCGCGGCACAAGACCCGTAGCTTTGCAATCCTTATTTAATGTTTTTAGTATACCAAATCAGTCTTATTTTTAGGAGTGGCTAAGACTGATATTAAGTAATTAATAAATTTTTTCCACATCCACCCCCGTATAGTAGTGTTTAAGGATCCAATCGTAGGTTTTATTTTTTTCAGTAGCATATCCTCTGGCACCTTGGGCTGACATGCCTACCATATGGTTGCCATGTAGCGTATTGTAATTTGGAATTGCACCATATGGGTCATCTACTGCCACCAGCCACGGATATCCGCTGCCTGCCCAAACTTCAGTCCAGTTCCGGGTGCGTCCGTCTGTACCGGATGAATAAGCAGCCATAGCGATACCTTGCGGATTTATCTGGGATACAGCATCCGAGTGTGTAATCACTGTGCCGGTAGTGGCCAGGACAGCGGCTAGTGGATCTTCAGAGCGCTCTTCAAAACCATAGCCCTTGTACACCTGGTCCGTGTTGGCGTTAATGTCAAAAAATTTGTCAGGGTGCTTCCCCCCGTGCAGTTTGTGCCATAATACATAGGAGCGCGCACCGGTGATGAGAGCTTTTAAATATTCTTCTGGCTGCTCATTGGCTACTTCGGCCAGGCCTTTTAAATATGATTCAACGCCCAATTCATTGATGACCCACAAGGATTCAGTGGCCTCTAGATAGCGTATTTCAATTGTACCGCGGAATTTATTATCATTAAGGTTGGGATTCCATAAGGGTGCATTATTCCAACTGGTTATTTCCATAATAGTGCTAGAGGCGTGCGGTGTTAAGCGCCAATAAGCATCTTCAGTTACATTAATAGCAGTAACTTCATTTTTTTCTTTAATTGTTTTCTGCTCAGTGTTCATATTAGTGATGTCGTATCCGCCATTAGCAGTAATAGTGACTTGCTCAGTTGTTTCCAGCAGGCCAATTCTGACGGCTGGTTCATTCTCAATAATGTTATTTTGTTGGATAACCGGCGGATCACCCACTTTAATATTAATAGTAAATTCCCCGCCTGGAACAAAATTTAAATTTTCTGCTACTAGCGCGAATTTTTCTGTATAATAGCCTGCGACGTTCGGAGCTTGCAAGGCAAAGCGAAAGCGTCCATTTTCTCCCGGATATACCCTGGACTGTAGCAGGCGCGTAGGGCGGTAATAATACTCGTTCCAATAGTCATGTTTAAAAGAGCTGACTCGCCCGGTTGGACCGGATACGTTTACTGCTAAAAAATGATCACTATCGTTATACCAGCTTTTAAGCCCGGTATTCTTGAAATCAACCCAAAAGGTAAAAGCCTGGCCAGGCTCGGCGCTTAACTGGCCGCCATGGCTGCGTTCAACTTGTTCTGCCTGGTAATCCGGGGGACGGTTAATGGTTTCCCCAACGCCAATTAAAAATTCAAAATGCCCCCCGTCTATCCAGGTGAGATTTTCTGCTACTAGGTTGAATTTTTCTGTATAGATTCCAGTTGCACTCGGAGCTTGCAAAGCAAAACGGAAGCGGCCAATTTCTCCAGGCCTCACTTCGCTTTGTAAGAGCCGAGCTGGACGATATGGGTGTTCTTTCCAAAATTCATGGCGGAATAAACTGTCGCGCCCGGCTGGGCCAGATGCATTAACTGCTACGTAATTGTTACCGGTGTTGCGCCAGGTAGCCTGCCCGGTATTTAAAAAATCAACCCAGACAGTAACAGCTTGCCCGGGTTCTAGGTTGACGACCGCGTTGCTGCGATCAACTTCCTTAGCTTGATAGGGTGAGTCAGCTACTCTTTCATCAGTAATACCCAACACCTGAGGCCGGGCATCTACCTGGGGCAGTGAAGTAAGGCCGTAATTACCAATATACCCCGTGCTGATGTAATCCATAACACTCTTTTTGCTGGTGGCTGCATGAGTAGCAGGAATTAGTTCATGCTCCGGATTACCTTCCTTATTGAACTGATCTTCAATAAAAGCCGGCGCATATGGGATCAGCATTAGCGCCATAATAACAGCGAAAAGAGCTGAATAGTTCTTTTTTTCCATTATTTTTATATTTATTTTTGATTTTTGTACTTTTCAACTTTAAAAGGGACAAAAAAGGATGCCCTACGCTCCCTTCTGCGGACAATAACCACAAGGTTTTTACTGATTTTTGTATTTGTTCATCAATTTGTCTAGGATGCTCCGTTTAAAGTCTTGGGAGCTTTTTATTTTTTTGTTTTAAACAGTTTTTCTGTTTATATAAATAATATTAGCATAATTTTACGTGTTTGTCAACCCCTCTTTAAAATGATAGGATGAATTTAACTCAGGATAAAAGTTATATTTTTTCCCTTTTTATTATCTAGTGAATTCATGTCATATATCCGTAGGATTGCCCACCCCGAAAACGTGACGGGGTTTCGCTGCCCGATTCAATGAAAATAGTTATTATATTAATAAGTAATCATTTTAATTAAGTGTCATATACACGTAGGATCGCTCATAATACAATTATCCAGATAATCGGTAAAAGTGTCAGTACTGTGATCGGAGTGGTTGTAATTGGTATGCTAACTCGTTACTTAGGCCAAGGGGGGTTTGGGCAGTACACAACTATTATGGCTTTTTTGCAGTTTTTTGGGGTTGTGGTTGACCTGGGGTTATATGTAATTTTGGTAAAGAAAATTTCCGAGGCAAATGCTGACGAGGAAAAATTGGTCAGTAATATATTTACTCTGCGCTTAGTCTCGGCCATTATCTTTTTGGGCTTGGCTCCGGTAGGGGTTTGGTTTTTCCCCTATCCGGATATTGTAAGATGGGGCGTGTTGATTACATCATTTTCTTTTCTGGGCATTACACTGAACCAGGCTTTGGCTGGCGTATTCCAAAAACATCTGCGTATGGACAAGGTAGTTATTGCCGAAGTAGTCGGCAGGTTGATGCTTATTGGCATTACTTACTATGTCATCAGGGCTGAGCTGGGGTTACTTTGGATAATGGGTTCGGTAGTAGCCGGGAGTCTGGTTAATTTTATTGTGACATATATATTAAGCCGCAGTTTAGTCCGTTTTCGTCTGCGGTTTAACTGGCCGGTTTGGAAAGATGTAATTAAAGATTCCTGGCCAATTGCCTTGTCTATTGCTTTTAATCTAGTTTATTTTAAAGCTGATACAATAATATTATCCCTTTATTATAACGCGGACACTGTGGGTATTTACGGCGCAGCTTATAAAGTACTGGAAGTCTTTAATACTTTACCCGCCATGTTTGCTGGATTAGTACTGCCGTTATTAGCTGCTGCTTGGGCCAGTCTGGATAGAGAGCGCTTTAAGCGGGTATTACAAAAAGCTTTTGATGCCATGATTTTAATTGCCGTGCCGCTGGCTATTGGCACTCTGTTTTTAGCCCGTCCGGTCATGGATTTGGTAGCCCCGGATTTTATTGATTCAGCCCGTGTTCTGCAAATTTTAATTTTTGCTGCCAGTATAATATTTATTGGGAATTTATTCGGCAATACGGTGGTAGCTATTAATAAACAAAAAACTATGATGTGGCTTTATTTGCTAGTAGCCGTGGTTTCTTTAATTGGCTATCTGATATTAATACCCAGGTATTCATATTTTGGCGCAGCCGGCATGACCGTTGCTTCAGAATTGCTGATTACCATATCAGCCGCCCTGGTTGTTTACTGGGGTACGCGGATTCTGCCCTCACTTACCGTATTACTCAAATCACTGCTGGCGAGTGCAGTAATGGCCGGAGTTTTATATTTTATCAGTGATTTTAGTATTTTTGTATCAATATTAATCAGCGTCGTTGTGTATTTGCTGGTTATGTATATAATAAAGGGAATTCGCAAAGAGACCCTGACTGAAATAATTAGACTGAAATAACCAATGAAAAATGTATTAATATTAAAATTCCCCCACTCTTCTTTATTTGGCGGTGGCGAGCAGCATACCATTCTTTTAGTTGAGGAATTGCAGAAAAAAGGATTTAATTTTTTCTTAGCCTCTTCCTGCCGCGTCCTCTTGGATGAATTCAGGAAAAGGAAATGGCCTGCCCAGCGCGCCTGGGCTGGACCTGAACCAGTGTCAAAGATATCAATTTTATCCTGGCCTTTTGTGGCGCCCTTTGCTTTTGTGAGTGTTTGTTTGCTGTTGATGCATTATCGCTGGTGGAAAAAAACTACCTTGCTTTATTGTTTGTCTTTAACTGAAAAAATTCTGGCTACTATTCCGGCTAGATTATTAGGCATGAAAGTAGTTTGGGTTGAGCATGTTACCTTTGAGCGCTGGCTCATAAAAAATCCTTTAAAAGTATATTATAAATTATTTTCTCGTCAGGCTACAATAGTAGCCATTTCACAGGTTATAAAACAGCAGTTAATTGAGAAAATAAGTATAAAAAATGAAAAAATTCTGGTGATATATAATGGAGTGGATTTAGGAAAGTTTACCATGAAACAATACCGCTGGGAAAAGGCAGCTCGGTTCAATATTGGTTGCGTAGCCCGTTTAGAAAAGGAAAAAGGCATTGAATTCTTGATTCAGGCTATAAAAATGGTCAGGGAGTATATCCCTTTTATCCGCCTGATTATTGTAGGTGAAGGGTCAGAAAAAAGGCGTCTGATGTGGCTGGCCGAACGCTTAGGCTTAAAAGAGATAATCCAATGGGTTGGTTACCAGCATGAAATTGAGAAATGGTATGGTTTTTTTGATGCTTATGCCCTGCCTTCGGTTAAGCGCGAGTCATTTGGTATCACTATTGTTGAGGCTATGGCTAGCGGGGTGCCTGTAGTAGCTTCGCGGTTGGGTGGAATACCAGAGATAGTAGAACACAAAAAAACCGGCTTGCTGGCAGAACCAGGCAGTAGCCAGAGCTTGGCTGATCAATTATTATATCTTTTTAATAATCGCGCTGAAACACGGGAGATTGTTATGCAGGCTAGAGAAATAGTGGAACAAAAATTTAGCCTTGATCGGATGATACGCGATTATTATTTGCTATTCAGGAAATAGCATATGGAACAAGCAAGTGAGAGCAAAGTTTGGTCAAAGAAAAATATAATTGCTTTAGGTATAGCAATATTTTTAGCTGTAGCTATAAGTTTTTTAAATGTAAGCTGGCCGTGGTTTATAGCTTTAGGCCTGCTAGTTTTTTCAGTAATTGTGATATTTATTCTGAAACAACCATTTATTGGCGTGTTAATTATTGCCTTATCCCTGCCCTTTGAGAGGATTGGCGCTTATGAGTTTGGTGAGACTACTATCAGGATTTCGCAGATAATTTTAGTAATTACTATGATCGCTTGGTTTATAAATTTATTCCTGAAAAATACCTTTAAGCTGGCTAAAAACCCATTACTGCCATTACTGGCTGTATTTGCTGTAATAAATATTATTAGCCTGCCCGGCTCATTGAATCTTGGGCGTTCAGTTATTGTATTGGCTTTTATTATTTTTACTATGACCTTTTCTTTTATAGTGCCAAATCTTGTAAATACTCCCGCTAAGGTAAAGAAGCTGATAATGTTTTTATTGCTTGGGTTTTTTGTAGTTTCAATTTTTGGTTTATGGCAGTTTCTGGCTGATATGAGCGGCCTGCCTATTGAAGTAACGGGTTTGAGAGATCTTTATACTAAAGATATCCTTGGTTTTACCCGGGTGCAATCAACCGCTTATGAGCCATTATATTTTGCTAATTATTTATTAATACCGCTGGGAATTTTATTTGCCCTTTTTTTGTCAGGCAAGGGAGAGATGAAATCTACCTGGGTCATATTGCTTTTTGGGTTGGGTATAGTAAATTTTATTTTAACAGTATCGCGTGGAGGATATATTGCCATAGCTGTTACTTTAGCAGTGGTGGGGGCTTTTTATTTTCGTAAATTGTTTTCATTACAGAATATTTTAATTTTTTTAATTGCCATCGTGATTGTTGGCTGGGTGGCAGTTCAGGCACTGGGAGTGGGCGGAGAACTGTTTACTTTGGAGAAATTTCAGGAGCATATTGGTAATGCTTTTTATGGAGCTTCATATGATGAGCGTGTAGAAACAATTTCCAGTGCTATGACAATGTGGCAAGAGAGTCCGCTGGTTGGTTCTGGACCCGGTAGTTTTGGGCCGTACATGGCTAATCATCCGTTTTATGTACCTACGGACGGGTGGCGCATCGTGAATAACGAATTTATTGAAATATTGGCGGAGAACGGCATCATAGGCTTGTTCATTTTTATTTTAATAATTCTATTGGCTGTTATCCGTTCTTTTAAGGCCATTTTAAGAACTAAGGATTTTTATTTAAAAGCAATCCTGATTGGTTTGCTCGGAGCATTTATTGGAGTCTTGGCCCAGTACCAGACATTTTCTACATTGTATATTGTCCACGTTTGGTTTTTAATTGGATTAATTGTAGCTATTCAGAATATAATACTATTGCCAAAAAATGACTAATTATGAGACTGGCATTGTTTAAAAGGTAAGGTATTAAACTTGACAAAAATTTCAGAAATTATAATCTATATAAAGGAGTAAATTAATTATATGTTTAAGATCAGGCCATTTGAGCTTTTAAATATTATAGCCATAGTTATCATTGGTGCTGGCAGTATCGGGTTTTTTTGGCATTATTCTTCAGAAGTGCAGCCGATTTTACCGCGTACGCAGATTGTATACCGTCAGCCGGCAGTGCTGGGTGTTTATGCTGAACTGAATCAGGAAGAGCAAGCCGGGATTAATGAATATTCATTAGCTCAGGAGCCTTTTAAGACAACTTCTAAATTAAAAGCGAGCGATATTAATATTATGTTTAATGGATATTGCCTGCGCCAACCATCTAGGTTAGAAGTTGATACCTGGACGAATCAAAATACTAATATTCTCCAGGCTGCGTTTCTAGAAGGCAGCATTGAAAACTGCCAATAAACAATTAATTTTTAACTAAAACAGACTTATTCTGTTTTTTTATTTAACTTAATTATGGTAGAATTTGTTTATGATTGAGATTGTGCTGATAATAATATTTACTTTACTGTTTATAGTTTTAGCCTGGTGGAAACTTGATTGG
>Ga0180007_10003886_pt1 | contig 16234 bp, 25 predicted proteins | sample MM_PC_MetaG_FD_121122 | JGI IMG/M metagenome (GOLD analysis project Ga0180007, IMG submission 121122) | Groundwater microbial communities from the Aspo Hard Rock Laboratory (HRL) deep subsurface site, Sweden - MM_PC_MetaG | ecosystem: Environmental > Aquatic > Deep subsurface > Groundwater... | reverse complement strand
TCCGCGGGGCAGACCTCCGCGGGGCAGACCTCCGAGGGGCAAATCTCCGCGAGGCAGACCTCCGCGAGGCAGACCTCCGAGGGGCAGACCTCAGCGGGGCGAACCTCCGCGGGGCGTATCTCTTCGAGGCAGACCTCATCGGGGCAGACCTTAGAGGGGCGAACCTCATCGGGGCAGACCTCATCTGGGCGGACCTCAGCGGGGCGAACCTCCGATGGGCGAACCTCTTCGAGGCAGACCTTAGAGGGGCAGACCTCCGCGGGGCGTATCGGCCCAACAACCCCCCAGCTGGCTGGCAACCCAACGATAAGGGCTACCTCGTACCGGAAGGAGAGAATGAAGCATAGCATGGACGTATTATTCTGCCCAATCGCTTACACAGTGATCACTGTACTCACGGCAATGATATGGGGCGAGATGCGCTACAAACAGGGGTATCTCGTCGGTACGATAGACACCATCAAGCGCACCCGCCAGATCGAGGCTCTCACCAATATACGGTTCAAAGCCCCAGAGATTGAGAGCGATTTGGAATAACGAGGTTTCGCAGTTGTCAAGGGGGGGGCTAATGATGGCCCCCCTTGATTATTCCTCGGCTAGCTCTCCTCATGACTCATAGTCTACTCGTACCCGACATGCCTGAGGTCATAGCTGCTAGTTCGCGCCGGTATCTCCCAACAGAGACTTCCAGTTTGTCCAGATAACGACCAGCCCCCGGGTCATTATCATGCGCCTGTTGCCTCGACAATCCCTTGACCCTCATCTTTGATAGCAAGCTATCAATCTCCCATTGTAAATCTCCTATCCCGCCTATCCTCTCCCAAATCGCTATCTGTAATGATTGCCGGATGAGTAGACCAACACGATCAACAGCATCGGGGAACGCAAGGCCTGGCTCCGGCGTGAATACCCAACAATCGGAGCCCTCCGATACATCCCCACAATCGACCCTCTCATAGTCGTAGACTAGCCTATTGGTGCATGTCGGGTACGATTCACAGCAGCTAAAACCATCCCATTCCACGTATCGACAGAAAACACACAGGCACGTACCCCCATAATGTTCCGCTTTAATTTGTGCCAACATCAACCAGTGTGCACGCTCGCTTTTCTTCATCGCTTCCTCCGTGCTTCTTTCTTCGCCATAGCTACGGATACCCAATGGTGTCTATGTTAAGCATCGCACCCCCCTTTCTTTCAATAGCTTCATCGCTTCCTCGAAGCCAGGCCCCGTCCAAAGCACAGTTGTTAGCAGACGATGACAGATGATGCAATGAGTACCACCAACAGACCCTTTTGACCCACCACACCATGCGCACTTTCTTTTAGCATCCATTACCACGCAAATCCTCCACCAACTCAAATGTAACAACCCATAGCAATTCACCAGAGGCTTTCAAGCGCCACCAAAACTCCCTCGGGTTAAAACCATCCCTAGTTGCTCCAATGCGCACCATGTACTCAAATCCCTCTCGAAACCATGCATTGCCAGGAATATCGCAGGCTCGCTCCTGATACAATTCTCTGGTGAGGCGCACCGTCCCAACTCGACGGCCGCCAGCACGCGGTCCATTGTCCCATGCCTGGACCAGATCGCCCTCGTGGAACCGCGCTGCATGGCTCGCCTTCCAGGAGCGCCGCGTCTCCGTCTTTTGGAGTGCTGGATCACAACGCGCGAAAGGATCGAGGCCAAGATCGGGATCAGCGAACAGTGCTGGCGTCGTCCAGCCGAAACTAATGATCATCATGAAACCCCGTCTCCTTGCATCTCTAGCCAAATATCAGCCACCTCCTCTTGCGTCGCCCTTTCCAGACGCGCTATCAAAGCCTCGTTGCCCCCAGCCACTATCTCAGCACGCATCTGCGATTCGCTCTGTACCACACGGAGCCGTGAGTCATGCGCCTGGACCACCGCCGGCGTGCTGATAGGCTGCCCGACCATGCGTCGCAGTATGTCCGCTAACGGATGTATCTCCTTCCCTTTCGCCCCCACAACCGTGACCGGTATCTGCGTCCAGGACGATGTGCGCTGCAAATCTCCTTTCAACAGCTTGAATACCGCCGCCGCGAACTGCCATTTGACCGGCGGGTCCAGGTCTGCGCCCCAACGGTGCCCGCACCACTGGTTGCAGCAGTACCACGACGAGCCATCAAGCTCTGGCCATGCCTTCTGCGTGAACACCATCGGCCAGCCCTCACCACAACGCGGGCATCGGACAGGTGGCTTTTTTGGGGAAGTTTCGGGCATATTCTTAGCTTTCTATTTTGTGACGATAGAGCATCAAAACTCGTTGACACTTACCATCCGTCTTCAAAACCGTAGTATTCCCGCTAGATGACCTTCGAGCTATAACACCCAAGGCATCTAACCTACGATAAAGCGCAATAGTAGAAATGGACAGGGGCTTATTCGCCCTCCTAGCTATGTTTTTGATAATGGGCGAAAGTTTGGGCATGCGAATGTAGACAAAATCGGCATCGCGCCACCCAATATGGACACTACCCTTGACTATATTCTGCAATCTTTCCCCCTCCCCACGTAACACATCAGATTCATCTAAGACCATCCGTAGATAGCTTAGCCATTCCTGGGTTTGCTGATTATTCTGCTGTATTCGTCTTGTGGAAACGCTTAGCATTGCTCTGCCCTCCATCCCTTTTATTCCTATACTTATTCTACTCCATTAACTTAGAAATGTCAATACCTTATTGTTGTATTCCATGGGGTAGGTTACATGTCGTGAACCCTCGGGTTACATCAGATTTTAGGGGGTTACATCCAGCATGTAACACTTTTTACATATCTCTTGCGCCCCTTTAGCTTTGATTTCTTGCCTTTTTTAGTAAACCTGCGAATAGATTTCATGAGTTACATCGGGGCCAACTAGAACCCCCTATTATCTTTGCATTCAGGTCAGTAATGTGACAATTGTCACATTACTGACCTGAATGCAAAACACTTAATAGTTCTACCTTAAAAAACATGAAACTCATGAAATCTAGCTTTGAAATGGCCCAACGACATGTAACCTTTCATGTAACTTCACGTAACTTTTGACTAACGACATGTAACCTACCCCTCAAAAGTGGCCGTTCTAGTAAGAATATCCACCCTTTTCCTCGCTGTCCGCATCGTCAAGGGGATCATCATATTCTATGGCCCTTCGATACAAGCAAATTAGGCGGTGGGTTTTGCCATTAATTTTTTTTGAGAATAGGTTCGTATCCCCAGTCGATGCCGCTAAAGCGCCAAGGCTCTTGAGCTGTTTATAGAGCGTGGTGGCGCTAACGTTTAGCGGCTGCCCGGCACGGCGCAGGGATTCACGGATTAGGTCGTGTGTGATCGTTGGGAGAAGGTAAAGAAAATCGTCGTCTTGCCATCCGATAGCCTTAGTAGTGCGGTCAGGCGTTGGGACGGGGACAGAGCCGTTTAGCCCCCTCATGTAGGCTACCCCGCTTCCCGCCAAATCGGACAGTGCGCCGAGCCAGACATTAGCCTCAAGAGACTCGGCGGTTGCCGCTCCCATTTCTAGGGCAATCTGTTCGAGTCCTCGACGGTGAACCTCAGCGCGTCTGTTTGTAATAAATTGCAGATCGTCGCACAAACTCATAGCCTCCCACGCAATCTCTTGCATGCTCAAGTTGGTTGCCAACCGCAAGATGTTGATAGTTTTTGGTCTATAGACCATGAGCCATTGTGCCCACCGATCTCGTCTGCGTTCCATGGTTTCACCAAGGGCTTTGACCGTCTCGGGGTTGGCCTTGATCCATGCTATCCAGCTCCGCATCAGAGCTGGCAGATGTGCAGCCTTGGCTTGAGCTTGGGCCAGCTTCGCGTTGTGGCCCCCAGGCCAGGTAAAATGCATGACTAACATCCGTGCCATACTAGCTGCATCCTCACGAGGCACATCCTCTCCTGTGGTAAGCGGCCACGCGTGTATCTCGCGCGATTGGCGTAACTGGCTGGTGCGCGTGAGCCTCTCCTTTTCGGCGCCTTCAACGATATTGTGGATAAGACCAATGAATGCCCTTGACCCTCCGCCTGTTGAAGGTTTGAAATTGTCTATGAGGATGAGGCTGTCGGCCAGGTGCGCAGCGTGAGCGACGATGGCATTATTGGTTGCGCCCTCACCCCATTTAAGGATTGGCTGCATCACCCAGTCCTCACCTGCCCAGAGAGCCATTAAGCAGCAGGCGAAGCTGGTTTTGAATGTCCCTGTGCGGCCCGTGATATGCAGGGCGTACTTGTAGCGGTCAAGGCCAGCAGGTCGAGATAGGGGTGCCAGAAATGCGTGGGCAACAGCGATGGTGGTCTGTTCTTCTGGCATAGCCGCCAGCAAGCCTAGCATCGATTCTCTTGCATCATCCGGTTTTCCAGTGCCGAGGTTGGCAAAGACCCGATGGGGTAGAGAAACCTTGACGCCTTTCGGCTCTTGCCCTGGCGCTATGTAGTTGCCCTTAGCCCATCCGATGCGATGATAGAGACGGATGCGAGCATAATCACCGGACGTTGCCAAGAGCGCCGGGGCGACGTGGTGCTCCCTGCGCGGCACCAAGGCAATGCCAACGGCTAGGAACGCAGCCCGCAGACTCCGCCCATCAGCCATCTGACTTGCCGTGAGGTGGAGCGCGCGGTTCCCGTCATCGGTCTGGACGAGGAGAGTGTAATTGGCTCCAGCCTCCCCCTCCGCTTCCATCTCCATAGAGACTATGGACGTGGGCACAGGGATAATGGGTTGCCATTGACCGTCTTCGTTTTTGTATCCGACACCTGCCTCCCTGCATTCGTAGTTTCTAACTGGTTCGTCTTCGGCTTCGTATAATTCCCGCAGTGCTTCAAGCTGCTCTACAGTATGTGTCAGGAGATAATCGTCGAGGCCGACCTTTTTGTCGTCGAGGCCTGAAGCCAGTCTTACAATATAAACTATAGCCTTTCGGCGGAGTAGGTGCTCGGCCAGGCGTTCCATCGCCTGCTTGACCTCGGCCTTGTCGATGATGTCAGAATCAAACGCTATCGTGCACTCCCGGTCGGCAAGCGCGATATCGTCCATATCAGCGGAAACGGTAACGCCTCCAAATATGTTTTTGCTCTTGAATCCCCAGACCCCGGATAGGTTGATACAACAAAGCCCATGAGTCGCGGCAGCATCGGCCTTTTTGGCCCCCTCCGTCCACCATAGAGGGATAGAGGGGTCCTTAACTTGCTGGCGGAAACGTACAGGGATATCGAGACGAAGCGTGCCACCACGCTGCGTTTCATACTTGATCTCTTTGCTTGTCCTACTGTTTCTGCGAGGATTGTCAGGCCGAATTTGATGCCCAGCATTATCGCCGCTGGGTCCATGTAACGGGATGACTAGAGAAGGGGTGCGCTGCTGAGCTTTGGAAAAGCCAAGGTCCTCCAGCTCTTTGCGCCCAAGGGCCGAAAAGTAGCCCCGCTTTTTGATAACCTCGACAGCGATGCCGGAGCCTATATGGAGTTGGTCGAAATGAGTTTGTAGAAGGCCTGGGATTTGGTCAGAGAATATAGATGTTGTCATGCAATACCTCGCTCATAATATGGCTTCATTGTGCGGCCTCCTTCCGTCTTTGAGCAATCCCGTCGAGCACCTCATGGAGCATCTGGGTGGCCAGCACGTCCACGAACTTCTGGTATTGCAGTGTGTGGCAGCCCTCGGGTAGAATCCGCTCGGCGCAGGCCCCTCCAGGCTCCGTCATGCAGATGATGATATGCCCCTCCAGAGTAGCCACCTCGATTACAAGGCCGCACCAAGTCGGGCGGGAACGTGGCGAAGTGGCTCAACCAGTCGCTGGCTCCACAAGAACAGAGGCGGCTATTGCCATCCTGCTTGCTCAAGGGAGAACGGCTTGGTGGCGATGGTCCAGACGTTCCGCTTGTTTCGGCCATTCAATCCTGTTTGCACAATTCGCCCCCATTGTAGGGATGCAGGATGTGAGATATGACATCTTATCGGGGGAATAGGGTGCTGACAGACTCGCCTAGGATGCCAGCGATGATGGCCTTCAGCCCTGGTGTGAGACGGTGCCCCTCCTGGCCCGTCAATATCCGATGCAGTGTCGCATCGTGCATCGGGCTACCAGTAGCCTCGGCTATCTGCTCGGCAAGCCAATTCCAACGACGACCCTGAGCCTCCATCGCCCGACCGACGGTGTCTTTTGGAGTTAGTTTTATGCTCATATTGACATTATATGACGAGGCGATAACGACTGTCAAGTGGTCTTGATATAGGTTTGGACAATCTGCAAAACTCGCATCAAAAAGGCTTGACAGCCCAGAAACACTGTGCTAGTATGGGTATACTACAGAAGGAGGAAGAGATGACCTACACTCCTAAGACGCTACCATATTCGTTCCAGGATGCTGGGAGCCGGTTTCTAGCCATGAATCAAGGCGTCGGCCTCTGGGACGAGTGTGGCCTCGGTAAGAGTAAGCAGGTCATCGACGCCTTCGGGCTCCTTAAGAGCGTCGGGGAGGTCAGGCGGATGTTGGTAGTCTGCCCCGCATCGCTGGTGCGGAACTGGTGCGAGGAGATTACCAAGCATAGCGATTTCTCCTTTGTGGCCTTGACGAAAACCAACGGGCTTGGCAATGCGCTTGACCGCTCATGGGCACTGTCGCCTGATATGTATGAGCGTAGTCGTGTATATGGCGACGATTTCTACCAGTTGATGGAGCGAGCCGACGTTACCATCGTCAACTACGCCAAGATGCGAAGCAAAAAGGTGCTGAGCCTCCTACCGGAGTTTGACGTCATCGTCTGTGATGAGGCGCACCGCATCAAGAACTACAAAGCGCAGCAAACCCGCGCCATCATGGGCCTGAACCCGCGCCCGCGATATCGGTGGTGCCTGACTGGTACACCGCTAGCTGAACGCCCTGAGGATATCTGGGCCATCGGCCAATGGCTCACCAACTGGACTGCATTCCCCCGTAAGCTCAGAGCGTTCAAGGCCCGCTATATTCGCTCTGTCGACATAAAACGCCGGGATGGGCGCAGCTTCCCGAAGATTCTGGGATACCAGAATCTCGAAGAGCTTGGCGCGAAGGTAGCCCAATTCTCACTACGGCGCACCAAAGAGGAAGTGTTGCCTGATCTACCACCAAAGAGTTTCACGACCAGACGATTCCAGATGGTCAAAGAGCAGGAGGTAGCCTATGATCAAATGGTAGCAGAGTTCCGCGCATGGCTCCGGGGCCTCGATGATGGTGAGTGGGCGCTAAATGCCGCTAATGCGATGGTCCGCGCAGGGCGACTGCGCCAATTGGCCAGCAACCTCCATCACGTTGGTGGTTGGGACATTGGCGGCAAATACGACGGGCTGCCAGAGCTGCTAGAGGATGTGGCTCCGTACCCGCAGAAGTGCGTCATTTGGTCGTCGTGGCGCAGCGGTGTGGAGATGGCCTATCGCCGGATCACCGACGAATTTGGCAGCCAGTCTGCGCTCTATGCTCATGGCGGCCTGAGCCAAGAGATGAGGCATGCCAATGTCCAGATATGGAAAGACAACAAACCGTTCCGCTTCCTGGTCGCTACGCCCCACAGCCTTGGCGAGGGCCACAACCTAAACGCCGCCAGCGTCGAGGTGATGCTGGACGCACCGTGGAGCTACCTGCTCTACTGCCAGGCGCTGGACCGCCTGCACCGCATCGGCCAGCAAAACCCCGTGCTCGTAGTCAACGTCCTGGCAACGTATCGCAACGGCAAAGACACCGTAGACGCTGTTGTGCTGGGCAAGCTCCGCGCCAAGGCCGAGACCTCAGCAACCGTGCTGGGCGAAGAACCGCTCTTTGGGAGCCGCGATGAATTGTTGGAAGCAATAAAATAGCTTGACATCCCCAATATTATATGATAGTATTAAGCTCGGAGGGAAAATGGATAACCGACAGGTCATTGAGCAATGCCATTGCAACTTGTGTGGGCACGAGTGGTGGCCCAATTCGCCAAAAAAGCCGCTGGCTTGTCCGGCATGTAAGCGCTACGACTGGTGGAAACCGAGAAAGGAGAAAGAAAGTGCTTAGAATAGAGGGGGGCCGCCTGCCAACCAGCGCCGAGGTTGCATCGGCTCTGTTGGAGGCGGCCTCGAACCACAAAGAACTTCAGGGCCAGTATATAGAAGCTTGGGCCAACACGCAAGTAGCGGAAGTCAATACGGAGGCAGCACGACTTACGGCCTCACAGCTAGCCTACGCATCGGGGAGTATCGACGGCAAAAACAAAGAGCGGCGAGACCTCCAGTTGGAACTGGTTGTGCGAGGTGATCAGGGAGTAATGAGAGCCACTAGCCAATACCGCGATGCTCAGCGCCAGATCAAGCTGGCCGAGATCGCGCTGGAGTCAGCACGGGTTTATCGCGGGGTGTTGCACGATATTGCGAGGCTCGTAATGGCGGAGAACATGGCTGAGGCCAACCGGGGGCTAGGAAGTCTCTATGGCTGGGGCCAGGAGTAGAGATATATGTTCAAGATAACTAGAGGTAAGGGCTTCCATATCCGATTCGCCAATGGGGTAACGGTCTCTGTGCAGTTTGGCGGGGGCAGCTATGCGGATCACTATAATGATCTAAATCTAATAGGGCAAGAGCAGAAGTTGCCGGGTTTGGAAAGCACAACGGCTGAAACCGCAGTATGGCTTGGTAGTTCTAGCGGCCACTGGATAACCCGCCAATTCGGCGGAGACGATGTGCTTGGCTACCAGACGCCTGAGCAAGTCCTGGAGTTACTAAACTGGGCTGCGAAATATAAGGTAGAAGGAGGAGAACAATGACCACAGAACTAACCAGGAGCGAGATGACACAAGAGGAGATGGCCGAGTACGAGGCCCTAGTCAAGGCGCTCAACAAGCAGGACGGCGACAAGGCATTCAATTTTGTGTTGGCCAGCGTGAGGCTTGACGGGGCTGGGTCTGACCGTTTCAAGGCCAGCGACGGGGAGAAATACGGAGAGATCACGGGTATCATAGTGGTCGCTCGGAAGGCCCGCAGTTATTGGATAAAGCCCTACCAGCAAGGGCAACATGAGCGGCCAGATTGCTGGTGTGTTGGTGATACCGAGCACGGATCAGCGGAATTCAACGGAGAGTATGGCGGTCTTTGTGCTAGATGCCCCATGAGCGAATGGGAATCATCCACCACAGGGACTCGCAAGGGCAAAGCATGCCGCGAATCGACGATTCTCGGCATGCTGAGCGATCAACTTGGCCCGTGTACTATCCACGTCCCGCCAACCAGTCTCTGGCCGTGGAACTCTTATGCCTCTATCATGCGTGGTAAGAGTCAAAGCTATAGCCAGATGCGCACCAATATCACCGTTATTGGCGGGATCATCCATTTTGTCAAGGGCGAAGCGGCTACGCTTGACGAGCTGCGTAGCGTCAAAGAGGAGCGCATGGAGTGGGAAGCCGTCATCGAGAAGCGTGCTATGATGGACGACGACGACGACGCCGAGTTCGCGGAGGAGACCAACGATGGCGGATACAGCTATAAGGCCTAGTGATCAGGGGCAGAGGCGTCAAAACCTCTGCCCCGACTGCGGGAGAGACTGGGGCCGCGGCATACCACCGTTTCGCAAGTTGTTTTGCGAGAAATGCTGCTACGAGAAGCGGCGACGCATGGACTATCAGGCCACCAGGGAGATGGTAGCCAAGATACGCGAGTCTATGGCGCAAGACGAAGAGTTTGCTACCATGACCTCAAAGCAACGGCATGAGAAGGCAATTCAGGGCTACCGTGACCTCTTTGGTGGTGAGGAGCCATCGCTGAGGCCTATTGTGCATCCCCCCCTGAGACCTAAGCAATGACCGATTTTGAACGTGGCTCCTGGCTCTGCGCTGGGTTCTGCATCCTGGTCTGGGGGCTACTACTGGTAGGAGGTGTGCTGTGAAACTCTATAAATTAACTGACGAGAATGATCAGACAGGAGGCATTATGAGCATAGAATCATTGCTGATCACAAAGGAGTGGCTCTACTCGCACGATGCGTGTACTGACCAAGTTGACATTTTTGCCGAGCACTGGCCCGATGGTGTGATTGTTACACCGGAGAGCCTGCGAGAGGCAAGCAAGCTCGACTTGGGCTGGTTAGCTTATAAATTGCTGCCACACCCACTCTTTTTAGAGCACGAGCGGCAGAAAGAACTGATCTTGGCGGAATACGTGCGGGATCGAAGACTGATCTTGGCGGAGTACAAGCGGCAGGAAGCATTACTCTGGGCGGAGCACAAGCGGCAGAAAGCAGAGGTGCTAATCGGGCTTCTGTGCGGGCAGGAGGCATCGTGAGAGACACGATCGCAACCATTGCAGTTGCAACGCTAATCGCCCTTACCGGTTGCCTCATGGTGGAGCAGCAGTACGATGCAGCCTACATCACCGAGCTTGAGGCGCGCCCGACATGCGAGCCGTGCCCCGCGATTACAGTCCGCTATTGGGAGGCCGGAGTGCTTGGATGCCCAGCAGGGGCTCAGGTTTTTACAACAACTGATGATTTCGCCGAAGGGAATTTTGGAGTCAAATGTCAGTAGAACGGTGTCCACGTTGTGGTTGTATCCCAAGCGCGGAAACTTGGCCGGAGTGCCATAGCACACGGGCAATGAATCAGTTCGCAATTGCCGAAGGGGTGTTATCGGATGGCTCATACCAGATGACGGTTTCGCGTGGCGAGATATCCAAAACGATGATAGTCTCCGGCATCGAGCTGCTGGCCCTATGTAATGCAAACCCAGCCGGATGGCCGGATGTCAGATGCAGGGTATACGACCATCTGGTGGAGGATATAAAGGACAAGGAGAAAAAGGGCGCGGTGGGCAAGCATTAGCGGGGGGGGGTAAGAGATAATGACCATTGTTAGAATCTACAAGGACATAGTGATTGATGTTGATCTCGCGGTTTTCAGCACCAGAGCACTAATGGAAGAGCTAGAAGAAAGAGGAGAGATACCTCTCTCGAAATCATCAGGAGACAAACTCACAGAGGCCATAGAATTCCTGGAGCTGACCGTAGACAGGGAGTGTAGGATAGGCTGGCTCGTATTTAGGGAGGAAGGCAGTCTCGCATGGAGCCCTAGCCCTGAGATGGAGAACAGCAGCCGGGTCAGGGCTAGGGCCACCAAAAAGGAGGAGTGAGAAACTGTACAGCAGGAGGCGAAATGAACGAAGCTGAGCTAATCGGCACTGTTATCGAGATGGCTAAGGTTTTTGGTTGGCTTGTGACCCACTATCGGGCGGCCCGGACATCCAAGGGTTACCGGACGCCACTCCAGGGCCATCGTGGGGGGCCAGACCTGCTCTTGGTGCACCGAGAAACAGGTCTAACGCTACACGCCGAACTCAAATCAGAGGTGGGAGGACTCCGCCCGGAACAAAAGGAATGGCGAGATGCACTATCAAAGCGGGGGGCTTATCGTCTATGGCGGCCCAGCGACTTAGATAAGATCGAGGAGGAGCTGAGAAAGGAGAATGGATGATGGTGAGAGGACTTAGCCGCACTGGAGTACCCTGGGTGGCAAACCCGCCTACCTAGATTAACAACAGAATAGACTACAAGCGGGGGCGGAACAGAATGTAAACGTTGTAGTAGGCGGCCCCACGCAACAATAAGCTGTGGCTACCCCGGAGGTAACGATGGGGCTACGGAGAGCAGGGAGTAGTCGCCTAGAAGATAGGCAAGTCTCTTGGGGGAGAATCTTGCGGATAAATCTAAGTAGGCTACTAGCCATAGCCCCCCCCCCGCAGCTGGAGGTCGCAGGTTCAAATCCTGCCTCCGCTACCAAACAAGAGAACGACTGGGCGTGGTGTAACGGTAACATCCGTGGCCTGGGACCACGAGACTGCTGGTTCGAACCCAGCCGCCCAGATTAACAACTAAATAATCGTGGCAGTGGCGGAAGCAATAGACGCTGACGTGGTCGAGGTCAGGATAAGGACCGTGAGAAATGCGACACCCTCGGTGAGGGCACGGCTAAAAATGACCCCGCTAAACCTGACCATCCCTGGCGAAGTCGGCAAGGGTGGCCTCTGTGGTCGCTCAAGGCTTGGAGGTTGGAAATTGCCCACCAAGCGCTGTGTGGGCCAGGGCTGCCACAATAGACTACAAGCGGCGGTGGCTGCCGAGTGCATGCCAGCATGCCGGCTCAAAGGCCACGAGCTAGGTGGCCGAATGCCGCCGCTTTGTATAGCAATCCTTGATGGTGGAAGAGAGACACAAGCTGAGAGGCCGGCTGAGGTTCGGAGCATGACTCGTCCAGGGGAGAATGGCCCCTGGTCAGGGATTGCGGAATATGGGGGCCGCTGAGGGAAGTTGCAATTTGCAACTTTAATGGGATGAGCAATGGGGGGTGGTCTTGGCTGGTTGCAGCCCTTGTACGGGCTGTGGATCAGACCTAGCAGTAGGCGGCCCCGCAGCATGGCCTCCGGAGTAGCTTAATGGTAGAGCACTGGCCATATAAGCCAGGGTATGAAGGTTCAACTCCTCTCTCCGGAGGCCACCAATGGAGCGTAGCTCAACGGAAGAGCTTCGGCCTTATAAGCCGATGACGGTGGTTCGACTCCACCCGCTCCAATCTCACTGGCTAATAGGCAGCGACAGAAAGGAGAATTATGGCATTAAAGGGGCTTAGGCCAGAAATACAGATATTTGCCGGGGCGATGGAAGAAAGACTCCGGGCCAATGACTATCAGGGTCATGGGAATGATGGAAACGTGCTTGGGTATCTATTTCCTCGGCTCATTGAGGAAATAGGCGAACTAGGCAAGCAATTGACAATGCATGGGGGTGCTGATACGAGAGTTACCCTGAGAAGAGCCGCCGATGCAGCGAATTTAGTCATGATGATAGCCGGCGCTTGCGGGGCATTAACTCACTAAAAGGAGAATTATGTACGGGCTACCGGCGACTGGGGTTCCATGGGTTGGGAACCCTCCAGACAACACAACGCCAGGGCGATGTTGGAATATCATCACTGGTTGCCTGCGGCGGTGCGAATGGTGCTATGCCCACAATCTGGCCAAGGGGAGATTGCGGAGGCTGTATCTAGATGACTCCTGGGGGGAATCGATCATGATCCCCGCCCCGAATCACACCCCAGCCGATTACACCCAGTGCCCTCGGGAAGACCCATTCTGGCCCCGCTTGTGGCCCGACCGTCTATATGCACCGGCGCACCGCAAGAAGTCTAGCGGCATCTTCGTTTGCAACATGGGGGAGCTGTTCGGCCCTTGGGTGCCCAGCGAGATGATAGAGGGGGTGTTGGATGTGGTCCGATCCTGTCCACAACACCGTTTCTATTTCCTGACGAAATATCCAGAGCGGCTTCCAGAGTTCAACCCATGGCCTGAGAATGCCTGGATAGGGGCGACGGCAACAGACAGGCAGACCGCCTTGCATGCAATGAGCTGTTTAAGCTACGTGGAGGCTTTGGTCAAATACCTTAGCCTGGAGCCGCTCCTAGAGTCAATTGCAACGGTGATGGCGGTCTATGGTACGGATGGCATATCCTGGGTGATTACAGGCCCGCTCAACGGCAAGCTGGCCCGGCAACACCCCTGCAACCCGAGGTGGCTCGACGAGGTAGCGGTGGTATGTGTGGCTGGCGGTGTATCTCTCTACGAGAAGCCGGAGTGTGCCCGCATTCTCGACCGGTCACTGATACAGGAGTGGCCGAGAAAGGACGCACGATGATTCGCTGGAATAAATACAACGCCAAAAGTGAGAGGCTCGGGAGAAGGAGGAATCTGAGCCTCTCTGTGTAGAATATGCGTACCTAGTATAGTCTACGGTAAGTCTCTAGGCAAACTACTGCTCATGTTCTTCCTCTCAAGTTCTGCACAACAATCAGGCCCCCTACCCCGGGGCATAAAGTAGATGAAAGTTCTTTGTGCCCTTTGGGTATCAGGGGTTCAGGTGGCAGGCCGGACCTCTCGCACGCCCCCAACTTGCTTGATTCGCATCGGCGTAGGCTAGCCCCACGATCTCCGCCAGGCGCTCCCGCACGTAAGGCGATTGTAGGAGATGTGTAAGGATGCTGACAAAGAGGTTAGGAGGTTAGGAGGTTAGGAGGCAATGATGAGTGAGGGGTGTAGCATGGGGTTTGTAGGGTGCCAGCTATTCAAAACCAAACCGGAGTATTTTGACAACTGGCCCAATAGTGTGGCAGAAGGTTATATCAGAGGTCTAGTCGATGGTCATGAATGCCACGCCCTAGAGATTGCCATACTGCGGGAGGCGCTGCGGACCGCGTGTGAGGGTTGGCTTGAGGGTTCAGTGCCACGAGTTAAGATCGCTGATATGATCACGGTGGACTATGAGTCATGGAGAGAGTTAGCCGAGGACCTGATAGAGGAGGCCCGCCTGGAGACAGTGAATGAAGCCAGATGACAGACGATCCTATCCCTATAGAGGCCGCCTGCGATTCTTCGAGGTGACGCTGTGATGACTGCGAAGACAAGACGCACCGGAGGCTGAGTCCGGGGGGTGGGTTCTAGGCTCTTAGTTGCCGGACCACCAACATCCCCCCAGCACCAGGACAGAGCGTCGGGCTTAGCTCCAGGTGGCCTGCCGGTATCAGGGCCTCGTACCGGATGCCGGCTTTGCCACAGGCGTTGCGTTTGGCCTGGCAAGCCTCTAGATAGGCTAGCCCCACGATCTCGGACAGGCGTTGTCTAACCTCTTTATGCGTGTAATCGCCCTCTATTGCGCACCCGATAGCCTCATGATTGTGGCCGCTGACGTGGTAGCTGGCCGTTCTGTAATCCTGGCATAGGGCTAGGCGTTCGTCATCGCCGACGATCAGGTGATAGGGGCACCCCGGCCAACCGTTGTCCCTAATCTTGACCTCGGCGGTGATGCGAGCCACATCTTCAACTGGTAAGCCCAGGGGTTCAAAACCGAAGTGGTGCACTACAAAGTATTTGGTCGAGGTCAAGTCTCTGGTTGTGTAGCTTTTAGTGGCATGCTGAGGCAGCAGACTGCGTAGGTCAACTACCTCGACGGGCGCTATGCTTTTGGGAGTCGCAGACCGACTTGCTTGATCTGCTCAGAGAGGCTCTTGGCATCCTCACACAAAATGGAAAATGCCTGTGACGTTGATGACAATGCTCCTATGCCCAGAAGATGATGGCGGAAGCTGCCCTCAGCGTCACCGCCTAATTCAACCCACTGGCTGAAAAGCACAGGGAATTGTTCCGCTAGAGTTTGTTCTGGAGGCATCGGCAGGTCACCTCCTTCGATTCGGTCTGATATTTTATCCATATTGAACGCCTCCCAGTCTGGCGTCGGCCCGCTCGTAAACGGCGTTGCCCCTAAGATGTATGGATCATCTGCAATCTGCCGATCATACGCCAGAAGCTCAGCGAGAAATCGCCGTTCTTTCTCCTCATCTTCGACCCCAGGGTAGCTAGCCAGATACCCACCCTCGTTCCCCTCGATCTTATCTCGCCCGCATTCCGTGATGATCATCGGAGGGTGGGCGCCATCGAGCCATCCGTGCACCATGCGATGGCGTAGAGCGTTCCAGATCGAGAAGCCCTCAGCGCCCCAATATTGGTGTAGGCCCAAGTAGTCGCATCCCCCGAAGTCATGCTCCTGGATATGCCGCCAGTCCTCCGGCTCAGGGTTCCCGGTCGAAAACGAGAAACCAACAACCCTGTATCCTTGATGGTGGCAGTAGTCCGAGAAATCCTGCTGCCAAACCACATATTCCTCAAGGCCCTGCCCTAGGCGCTGGGAAGTCTCGTTCATCCCTTCCAGGTAGAGCCGATCCTTGACCGAGTCCGGAAGACTGGAGACCTCGGAGCACACTATGGCTGCAGCCCACGCACCACCTCGACGCAGAACATCGGCTTGGTTATGCCAGTATTTGCGGTAGACCAACATGGCCTTGGGGTTCGCCTCTTCAAGCGATTTGAGCCTATCCACGGCCTTGACGATGGGCGCGCGTCTGGCCCAGCGCAGGCTAGCATCCGTGGTTAGGATTGCGTGGGGTCCTAGTTTCATTTCGTCTCCAATATCCGACCGTGACACGCCCCGAAGTTGAATCCCCACTTACCCAGCGCCATCGTTCCCTCCGTCCAGCTTCACGAATCCGTGCGGAGCAGCGTGTCGCCCAGGACATTTGCCAGCCGGGTGGTATTCTCTTCTTCCGACAATGGGCCTATGCCAATCTCGTCCTCTATTGCATGAAGTATTTCGTGCAACTGTGTAGTGAACATCCGTTCAGGGTTTT
>Ga0180007_10003884_pt1 | contig 16237 bp, 11 predicted proteins | sample MM_PC_MetaG_FD_121122 | JGI IMG/M metagenome (GOLD analysis project Ga0180007, IMG submission 121122) | Groundwater microbial communities from the Aspo Hard Rock Laboratory (HRL) deep subsurface site, Sweden - MM_PC_MetaG | ecosystem: Environmental > Aquatic > Deep subsurface > Groundwater... | reverse complement strand
TTTGCAATGATCCCCGCTGAAGAGACCATTATCATTCCCCTGCGCCGGTCACGCAACAGGTTGAAATTTACGGGCACGGGCTTTGCCCAGCCAAAGCCAAACATAAAAAGCATGATGGTGCCCACAGGGTCGAGGTGTTTGAGCGGATTAAGGCTCAGGCGGCCAAGCGACTTGGCTGTCGGGTCACCCATGCGATAGGCTACCCAGCCATGGGCCAGTTCATGAAAAATGATGGCATACAAGAGCGGTATGGCGATGAGGATGAACGTAATCGGATCTTTAAACAACAGATTGAGCAGTCCCATGAATTATCTCCTTGACAGCATGCCGTAAAAGTGGTTTCCAAAGCAGTTTTCTGCATCTGATTGATGTGCTGGCGGGACAGCAATCCATCTGCACACATCCCCATCAATTGTAATTCAATAACAAATCAGGCTGTTGTTATCAATTGTTTTTATCAAGTTAACCAGAGATGAACTCATACATGTTGCCGGGTGTCAATTTTTCCACGTGTATTCGATTGAGTTACCCATCAATGCCAATGAAATACAGAAGATCAGGATTATTAATCTGCGACTATCTGCGTCCATAAAACAGTGGCTAACTTTAAGGCCTTCTTAAAATTGTAGATATATTTATTTCCGGGTGCCTTATGCAAAAACCGAACGAATCATTTTAGCCATTTCTGTCATGGAAATCGGCTTCATTGCAACGGCAGAAATTCCCATGGCATTTGCTTTTTCTTTGTCCAATGTTGAACTGTGCCCCGTGCAGATGATGATCGGCAGATCCGGTGTGATTTCTTTTAATGTCCTGGATAATGTTACGCCATCCATTTGTGGCATGGTCATATCGGTTATCACCAGATCAAAATGATCAGGATGGGCTTTAAATTCTTCAATGGCTTCAAGCGGATTGGTTTTCCCCGTAAACCGATATCCAAGTTTTTTCAATATCCTGGACATCATATCAACAATTGGTGCTTCATCATCCACAAAAAGGATTCTTTCTGTTCCCTGGGGTGGTTCATCTGTTTTAATACTGATTTTTTCTGCCGTATGGTTCTTCAGTTTTGGAAAAAATATGCTAAAGGAGGTTCCATTGTCAGGTTGGCTTTCAACGTGAATTGTGGCATGGTGACTTTTTATAATGCCATGAACAACGGCAAGCCCCATCCCTGTCCCTTTCCCGAATTCTTTGGTGGTATAGTAAGGATCAAAGATCTTTTCAATGATTTCAGGGCCCATACCCATTCCCGTATCGTTTACAAAAAGCTCGACATACTCTCCTGGAGATAAGTTTTTATATTTTCCACCCGTTGTCGTTTCCAGGCAGAAATGATTTAAATGAATCCCCAGAATGCCGCCTTTTTCTTCCATTGCATGGGCGGCATTGGTGGATAAATTAATGATCACCTGGTGGATCTGGGTAGCATCTGCAAGTACAAAGTGTTTATTTACATCGATATCTTCAATAATTTGAATACTTGACGGAATGGAAGACCTCAGTAATTTAAGTGAGTCTTTGACCAGTTGTCCCAAGTCCTGTGAGGTTTGATTCTGTTCGGTTTTCCGACTGTAGCTTGACAATTGCTTTACAACCTCTTTTGCCCTGAGGCCTGCTGTTTTGATTTCCTGTATGCTTTCCTGCGCCGGGCTCCATTCGGGGATATCCATAAGGGCAAGTTCGACATTGCCCAGCATAATCCCTAAAATATTATTGAAATCGTGTGCAATACCCCCGGCCAATGTGCCGATGGCCTCCATTTTATGGGATTGGCGAAGTTGCTGCTCAAGCGCCTGCTTTTCTGTTTCCATCTTTTTTCTTTCCGTGATATCGATCCAGTTGAGCACTGCATTAGTCAGTTCTCCCTGGGGGTTAAAAACCGGAAACATTGTTGCTTCAATGCTGACGGGGTTAGCTCCTTTTAAATCCAGGGTCGGGAAATCATTGCCATCCCAGTTACATGTAAAGTGAATGGACTTTCCCTGCTCAAATACGGTACGGATCAGCGGTATCAATCCCTGGCGTTTGAGAAGTGGATCTTTAAGAACATTGTATTTGCCAATAAATTGCTCATCCGTGAGATCTAGAAAATTTTTTAGCGCCTGGTTTGCATGCTGTACCGTGCCCTGGGCATCTGATATCCAGATTGCAAACGGGCTCTGATCAATAACCCGGTTAAGAAAAACCTCTTTCTGCCTTGCCGTGTTCTCGGCCTGTTTGCGGTCACGAATTTCTATTTGCAGATTCTGATTGGTTTCACTAAGTTCCAGCGTTCGTTCACTCACCTCATGTTCAAGGTTATCGACCAGTTCTTTCATGCGGGCAGCCATGAAATTAAAGGTTTTCCCCAAATGCCCGAGTTCATCCGGACTACCGTCCTCGGCAACAACGGTTAAGTTGCCCTTTTTCATATTTTGGGTAACCTTTGTCAACTGAACAATTCTGCGGGTGATATTATTTAATATGTTGGCAATGGTGCCGGCTGCGATCAACCCTGTAAGAATGACAACAATCAGTATGATAGCCGTCAGTTGCTGTGTAACCAAGATGTTGTGTTGTGCCTTGGCCACCTCTTTTTTTGCCAGAGCAATAAATTTTTCTGAAACCTGATGGGCAGCTCTTTCCTGCAGTATAAAATCTTTGAATTTTGAATCAATGGCCACATCAATATCCAGAATTTGTCCGGCAATGCTCTTGATCCGGTCAAGAAGAAAATTGATTTTCTCTTTTTGAACGGCAGTTACAAATGATGGGGTATTTATCTGATTTTGCAATTGGAATGTGACATTAAAAGCCGATTGCATCAGATACCGTTTTCGTTTGATTCGATATTGATTTATTAAATCTCCCATACGATGCGTGGCAAAAGATACCTCACTGATCTGTGCCGTTTCAGCGTTTAATTCTTTGATGGTTTTATCCAATACATCTTCAAGTCCAGTGTCAGGCGTGGCCAGCCGGGTGACAAGCTCAAAAGAGTTTATGGATGTGTCAGCAAATCGTTTTGCAGAAGACAGATATAAATTAAGGTCAATTTTGCTTTCTCGGAAAGCATCACTCACCTTTGGGTTATTGATTTTTCCGCGCAGGGTATGGCTCTTAGATACAGCCATGGCCGTTTTTCGTATGGATGGCTGGGCATAGTCTTCGTGCGCTGTTTGAAGGCCGATTCTCGGATAATATAAAAAGAATCCGCCGTGCAGGTGCCGGGCTTTTTCCATCTCCCTGTCCATTTCAAAGATGAGGCGCTGAATATCAGTGTTTATTCTGATGGCATCATCAGCCTTCTGGACATAGTACAAAGAAAGCATACCCGTTGATGCAATGACCATCATCAGGAATACCAACAGGCCAATACCGGCACCATGCTTCACCGTTATGGATTTATTGTGCCATGCTGCAATGGTTTCTCCCCAATATTTCATCTAAAAACAGGCCTTATTTTCCGGGTGAATATGTGAATTTTACATTTTCCTTAAGGCCTTTAAGCCCTGCTGATATGCTTTCCAATTGGAAAACAGTAAACATCGGGATGGCACAATCTCCAAACTCATTACACGACAACCTGCCCGTGACACCGTTAAATTGTCTGGTGGCATAGAGGGTATCCCGCAGGGTTTGACGGCCGATATGCATCACCCCATCGTCATCCGTGACAGCAGATTTCTCAATCCCATTAAATAATAGGGTTGCCGCATCATAGGCATTGAGAAAATAAAAGACAGAAGGGGAGGTTTTGTATTTATCCGTATATTTTTGCTCCATTAAGTCGACCTCTTTTCCTTCATGACTGCTAGGACCGACAAAATACATGCCTTTTCCTTTCTGGCCGACGGCATCCAAGAATGAGCTGTCGATCAAAGCCCCTCCACCCATGAGCGCAATATCTTTGAATTCAGGGATTTCGTGAGCTTGAAACAAAATATGATTTGCCTCCGGCTGAAACAAAGGAAAAAATAATAACTGGGCCTTGGCATTCATTACTGCTGTCAGTATCGGTCCCATCTGATTGTCCCCTTTATTGATGGCAGCATCCAACACAACATTACCGCCCAGATCCAGAAAAGCATTGTTAAAGCCATCGGTTAATCCTTTTGTGTAAATGTCACCATCGTTAATCGTGGCCGTTCTGCGAATACCCAGTTTTTCATAGGCATATATGGCAGCGGCTTTTCCAGAATTTTCTTCATTCTCAGCTGTTCTAAAATAACCGCTCTGCCAGCTTGGCGCACGCTTGTCAGCAATAGAGGTTAAAAAAGGGGCGCTGTTGTTTCCTGAAACCATTGTCAAACCCGCTTCAGACATTGCCTTGGCAGCTGTCGCAGCTGCACCGGAACAGGTGGTGCCCAATATCGCAATGTGTTTGGGATCGGCAATAATCTTTAAGGCGGCGTTTGCCCCGCCCTCGGCCGTGCATCCTGTGTCCTCTATCTGAAGGACAACCAGATGATTTAAAATCTTACCCTGGCGATCATCCAGGGCCAGTTCAAGTCCTCGGATCTGTTCCTGGCCAAGGGTGGCAATCTTGCCGGAAAGGGCTTGCAACACACCGATTTTCATGGGTTCATCAGCAGCCAGATCAACGCAGCCAATAGGGTCATTACACTCAAAAGCAGGTGCAGCCGTTTCACATCCGGCAGAAAACAGGACCCCCGACAAAATCAATGTTGAAAGGGCAAAGATGATATGTCTGAAATACCTCATGGTGTTTTCCGTATATAGTTATAAAGAGATTTGAAGCCATTAACCGTCGATTGTCAGGTGTAAACAAAATTTATGGATATGTTTGTTTATAAATCTACACTGATTTTTAATAATATGAAAGTGGATTATAGGTTTCATACCGTTTTTTTATCACGGCTGATGATTTGTGGGAAAAAGCGAATTGCACCATATTATGGGTGTGGCATTTGTAAAAACCGGTTTCAGTGGTGTATGGATTTTTGATGAATCAGCACAGGGCCTTGCAGACGTTTATGAATTCATTCCTCAACCAGATGTTTGCCGGGTCATGATTGACTCGTGCATGCCAATAGAGCGTCATTTGAAAAGGTGACATGCTAAAGGGCAACTCCAGAACCTGAAGGTCATGAAGGATCGAAAAACTTTTTGCGTAACGTTCCACCATGGTTCCGATTAAATTTGTTTTACTGATGACTTCGGCAAGGGTGGATGTTCGCTGGGTCATAAATTTAATTTCCCGTTTATGGCCCAGTTCGTGAAGCCTCTGATCAACAGAATCTACGGGGAATGTGTCCTTGTGCAAAAAAATGATGGCATGCTGGAGGTTTAAAAAAAGTTCTAAACTGATTTTCCCCTTTATCTGGGGATGGTTTTTCCTTGCAATGACAACAACCCGTTCATCAAACAGGTTTTGCTGATAAAGGTCTTCCGTGGTTGAAAATTGAACATTGAATTTATCCTGTTCAAAATCTTGAGGATAATGACTGAAAACAACCAGATCAAGTTTGCCCGTGGATAAAAAACGATGTCTATCGATGAGTTTGGTGTGAAGAACCTTGATTTGAACTTTGGGTGCAGATTTTTCCAGTCGATTGATAAGGCTTGGAAGAATCACAAACTCAGAATAATCTGACATGGACAGCCGGAAGACCTGTTTGCTTGATTCTGCCTGAAACTCTGAAAATTCTGAAAAAATAGAGATTAACTGATTCATCACCTCGTGTACCAAAGGGGCAAGTTTCTCCGCTTTTGGCGTGGGTTGCATCCCCTGTGCCGTTTTAACAAACAGGCGGTCATTAAAAATGGATCTGAGTTTGTTTAAAGAATTGCTGACAGCAGGCTGACTCATATTTAATCGGTTCCCAGCATCAGACTGGTTTCGTTCCTGGTACATTGCCTCAAACACCACTAAAAAATTTAAATCTACGCTTCTCAAGTTCATTTGATGAATACCTGTAAAAAATTTAAATCATTAACGCTTTCGGACTTAAGGTTTTGACCCCAATCAAATCTGTCACCTCTGAAAGTTGAATCATAAATATAGACGCTTGAATCAAAATTTGAGATAGGATATCAAATTATAAAAACATTTCAAGGCGTTAATTCAATATATGATAATTTGCAGATTATCCATCAACCAAATCACCTCTTATTCATCAAATAAGTTGGAATTGAAAATGTGGGTTTGATACAGATGGTATTACCATAAATTGACAAAAATAAACGTGCTAAGCTTGCGTTACACACTCCGGACTGATCGGTTTTGCATGATGAATTGTTTGTTTTTTAAAGGATTAAAAGATAAGCTGGATTTTTAGTTTAATCTTAACGCCCGGGTCTTGTATGCCGGGATATTTACTAAATTTAAAAAGGAGTTGAAAATGAAAAATTTAAAATCAGATTTCCCTGTTTTAATCCCCATGCTTGTGGTTTTTCTTGTTTTTCTGTTCGGGTTGCAACCCTTGTGTGCACAGACCAGAATCACTTATAAATCTGCAAAATCTTCATCCTCATATTTTCAAATGGCCGTTCAAATAGCCGAAGCCATTAAAAAGGGGTCAGATGGGAAAATCCTCGTAACCGTGGAGGAAAGTCAAGGATCCGTACAAAATGTCAAGGAAGTGGGCAAGAGAAAGGGTGATTATGTATTTACAACGCCACCATCACTGGTAAAACTGGCCATGGCCGGGCAGAAAATGTTTGAGGATAAAAACCCGAATTATCAGAATATCCGCTCGTTGTTTATTATTCCCTCTTTAACCATGCATTTTGTGGTCCGTGAACAATCAGGCATTAAGGATTTTGCCGATTTGAAAGGCAAAACCATATTGATTGGAAAAGGCAGCTTTGGCGCCACGGAAGCTGCAAAATACATTGATTTGTTTGGACTTGCAGGCCAGGTAAAATTGATTGATACAGAAATTAACAATGCCGTCCCGGCACTTAAAAATGGTCAAATTGACGGATTTGCCACTGCAGGATCGTATCCTGCGCCAAATGTGATTGAAGCGTCTGCCAGTTCAAAAATCAGGCTTATCAGTTTTTCAGATGAGCAGATCGAACAAAGCAAAAGAACAAAATTGATCATTCCGGCAAATACCTATTCCGGAATAGATTATGATACCCATACCATGTCACTTTCCGTTGGTACATACACTACAACGTTAATGGATGAAAAGACAGCCTATCAGCTCACCAAAACATTCTGGGAACAGAAAGCAGACATGAGCAAGGCCAATTTGTGGTGGAGTGCCGTTCGACTGGAAAACCTTTCTATATTAGGCGCAAAACTCCATCCGGGCGCTTTAAAATACTATGTGGAAATTGGTGTAAACGTTCCTGATAATATGAAATAGGCCCTGAAATAAATAGGAGTTCATAGATGAGTTCTATTGCTGCATCAATACTTGCCATCATCAGTGTCGTTTTTCACGTATATCTGATATTTACGGGGTTGCTTCCGAATTTGATCACCCGGCCGGTTCATCTGGCCTTAACCCTTCCCTGGGTTTTTGTATTCGGGCATAAGGATACGGGACTCAAAAAATGGTTCGGGTATGCATTATGCAGTATCGGACTGGTGGGATGCCTTTATATTACCGTGTATCGGGATCAATTGGGTGATCAGTATGGATCACTTGACGGGCCAGGTCAGATGATGATGGCAATAGGACTCATTCTGGTCATTCTGGAAATGGCAAGACGGGCTATAAAACTGGCTTTGCCCACGGTGGCCGTGATCGCGCTGGCATATGGTTTTCTGGGTCAATATATCCCGGGTGAGTTTGGTCATTCCGGCATTCCCATTGACAGCTTTCTGGGAACACTGGTTATTGCCGAGGGGGGCATCTGGGGCCAGCTTACCGGAGTTTCCGTCAATGTGGTTGCTGTTTTCGTCATACTGGGGGCGTTTATCGGGGCCGGAGAAGGTGGTGACGCGTTTATGGCGCTGGCAACAAAGCTTGCCGGCCGATATCGGGCCGGTGCCGCAAAAGTGTCTGTTATCTCTTCTGCTTTTTTTGGATCTATCTCAGGATCTGCATCAGCCAATGTGGCTTCAACAGGTGCGATTACCATACCTGCCATGAAACGGCTGGGCTATCCACCGCATTTTGCTGCAGCAGTTGAGGCCGTGGCTTCCAGTGGCGGACAGATCATGCCGCCGTTAATGGGGGCAGGGGCTTTTATTATGGCAGAGCTTCTCAGGGTAAATTATTCATATATCATGGCGATTGCCATTTTGCCTGCTATCTTGTTTTTCTTTGCCACCTGGACCGGGGTTGATATTTTTGCGAAAAAATATGATTTAACGGGAATGGAAAAAGAGGATATTCCCAAAATAAAACAGGTACTTCGTCTCGCCCCGTTTTTTTGTTTGCCTTTTGGTACCTTGCTCGGGATTCTTTTTTTTACGGATTATACGCCGCAGTACGCATCCGGAGTTGCCATCTTTGTATCTGGAGCATTGCTTTTTACAAATATCAGGTATGAATTTCTTTATCTCAAAGTTTTCCCCCGATTGTTACGTGCCTGTATGACATCAGCCCGGCAGATCGCCATTATTGCTTCCATTATTATCTGTGCCGGATTAATCATTGGCGTGTTAAACATGACAGGCCTGGGTGTTAAAATTACATCCATCATCCTGGGTTTTTCAAATGGAAATCTATGGATCGCGCTGTTTTTAACTGCTCTTGCCTGTCTTGTCCTGGGAATGGAAGTTCCCACAACAGCAGCGTATGTCATCTGCATTTCCGTTGCAGGTCCGGCACTTCAGGAACTGGGACTGCCGGATGTGTATGCGCATTTATTTGTTTTCTGGTTTGCGCTGTTATCCACCATTACGCCTCCTGTCTGTGGCACTGTTTTTATTGCGGCCGGGATGGCAGAAACTCCATGGATTCCCGTGGCCGGGAATGCCATGCAACTGGGCTTGGGACTTTATCTGATCCCCCTGGCATTTATAGCCAATCCCGCTTTATTGCAGACCCTTAATCATCCGTTTTTAGCGGCATTTGCCATGCTTAAAATATGCCTCGGGCTCTGGTTGATCAGCCAAGGGATAATTGGCGGCAAATATTCAAAATGGTTGCAGATACCGTTTGTACTGATGGGTCTGTTTATCATATTTGCTTATGGGATAGGAAGTTGGTGATGCAGGATCTGTCTGGTTTGTTTATGCCGGATTTTTCTTTTTTGATTCCTTATAACGGGATGACCAAACACATGGGAATGAACTCTTTTGATGATCACTGATAATCCATTTGTAAATAAAGGCTGTCGTACCCATGTCTATGTGACAAAAGGGCCGGATGCCTATGACAATACCCAAAGAACGCTTGGAAAACTGTCGCTGTCAGGACTTAAGGGCCTGCGTGTCCTGTTAAAACCCAATATCGGCCGGCCAGCCAGACCCGGGTCTGCCGTGACCACCAATCCTGAGGTTATTGCTGCGGCCATTGATGTGTTTCGCAGGGCCGGTGCCATTGTTGCCATAGGTGAAAGTCCCATTATAGGGGTTGATCTTGAAGAGGCCTATCGTATTTGTGGTGTCACAAAGATTGCCCAGGCCAGAAAATGCCCTTTGATTGATATGGATAAACGCTCTTTTGTGGACATGCCCATTCCAAATGGCAGGGTGATAAAAACATTACAGGTGTGTGAGGATATTGATGACTTTGATGTGGTCGTCTCGATCCCGGTGATGAAAATGCATATGCATACCCATGTGACATTATCCATCAAGAATATGAAAGGGTGTTTATGGCGGCGCAGTAAGGTTAAACTGCATATGTTACCCCCCGTGGAAGGGGATGACAACAAACCGATCAATATTGCCATTGCTGATATGTCCAGTGTCCTACGGCCTCATCTGGCGATTATTGATGGTTCTGTGGGCATGGAGGGGCTTGGGCCCAGCGCCGGTAATCCCCGGGAACTTGGCGTTGTGGTGGTCAGTGCCGATCCTTTTGCCGCCGACAGTGTTGCCTGTGAATTAATGGGGACCTCTGCCGGGGAGACACCTCATCTGGCAATTGCCGGGCAGCGGGGGTATGGTGTCATTGATATCGATGCCATAACGATTCATCCAGCCCATTGGCGGGATTGGATTCAACCCTTTGACAGACCGCCGAATAATCTGGAAATCGAATTTCCCAATATTACCGTACTGGATAAAAATTCGTGCAGTGCCTGTCAGTCGACATTGCTTTTATTCCTGAAGAAATATGCAGATCAGCTCCTGGATTATTTCCCGGATCAGAAGCATGTCCACATTGCCATTGGAAAGGGTCATGATCATGTCCCGGATAAAACCTTATGTATCGGTAATTGTATGCTCAAACAAGAAGCCAGGGGTGTGTTTGTGCATGGGTGCCCACCTGTTGCCAGTGAAATTTTAAAGGCACTGACAGGCGCTGCAGAGGATCGGTTGTAATTTAAAAATCATCCTCCTGAAAAACACCCCAAAGGCGAAATCTGACCGCATGATTTCTGTTACCCGACCTTTTATTCAGGTTTTGCAATAAAAGTATTGAAAAATATTGTAAAAACGTCATATTATCTTGCATTGAAGGTTTAGAGCAGCGTTTTTTCACATAACGGAAAATGGGGTGTTGATTATGAAGATATTAGTTGGATACAAGGGAACCAATGTTGGTAAGGATTTAATGGATATAGCGGTAAAACATGCTAAAGCCTTTGATGGCGAAATTTTGATTGTAACCTCGATGATCGGCGGAGAAAAAACAGAAAGAACAGATTTGATTGAAGCTGAAAAAAATCTTGCCCAGGCAAAAGCATATTTTGATGATTTTGGGGTTAAGAACCAGACCCACCTTCTGGTTCGGGGTTTTGAGGCCGGAGAAGACATAGTAAAGTTTGCCAAAGAAAAGGATATTGATGAAATCATTATAGGGGTTCGAAGCCGTTCAAAAGTGGGAAAATTAATTTTTGGATCAACTGCACAGGTGGTTATCCTTGATGCCCATTGCCCCGTACTCACTGTCAAATAGACAAGATTTGTATGATATTAAGATATTTTTCTCATTCGGGATTTAAAAAAAAGGTTGAAGAAAAGGGCATCAGTTGTCAAGTTCTTGATTCTGGACAGGAAATAAACCTATAAGATAGGTTATTTTTTAAAATGGAACTGATTAAATGTTTTAAGGCACTTTCTGATAACACCCGTCTCCGGTTATTGTATGTATTGCAGCAATATGAGCTGAATGTGAATGAGATCGTCCTGGTTGTGGATATGATACAGTCCGGAATTTCAAGGCATTTGAAGATTCTTCTGGATGCAGGACTGTTAACCTCCCGCAGGGATGGAAGCTTTACATATTATTGCGCCGCTAAAAATGAACCAACCAGAGTCTTGATCCGGCTGGTTGAAGAAAACCTTGATCATAAAGCAGTTACCCGTCGGGACCTGGAAAAATCCAGGGAAATGATCAAGATCCGTCAGAACAGAACAAAACGGTTTTTTAAACATATCGCACCTCAGTGGGATCGATTGAAAAAAGAGGTGCTTGGCAGTTTTGACCTGAATTCCATGATCAATGAACGGGTGGTTTTCAATGGCAAGACGGCTGATCTGGGTTGCGGAACCGGAGAACTCATTGAAAGATTTTCCAAAGACATTTCCCATTATTTTATCGGCATCGACAGTTCACCTGAGATGCTGGAGCAGGCAAGGTTAAGGCTTTCAGGAATAAATAATGCAGAGTTACGACTGGGTGAACTTGAACATCTGCCAATGAAAAATGAAGAGATTGATACGGCCATAATGAATCTGGTTTTACACCACATTCCACAGCCTGAACTGCCAATAGCAGAAGCCTACAGGGTTCTTAAACCAAAAGGGTTTTTTATCCTGTCTGATTTTGAAAAACATGATCAGAAAAATATCAATGAGATCATGGGTGGATCATGGTTTGGATTTGAAAAGGAAACGATTAAGACATGGCTGATTGACATCGGTTTTCATCTCAGGACAATGGATTCTTACCCTGTCAATCACGGGTTGGCGATTAATGTGTTCACAGCACAAAAATGAAATTCAAGGAGAAATGATGATTATTCCGGTAATTTTAGCAGGCGGGTCCGGCACAAGGCTGTGGCCATTATCAAGACAGCTTTATCCCAAACAGCTCATTGACATTTACAATGAAAAAACCATGCTGCAAAATACGGTATTGAGACTTGACGGAATTGAAAGCATTGGATCTCCCATTATTGTATGCAATGAAGACCATCGATTTATGGCTGCGCAACAATTAAAACAGATACACATACAATCCTTATCCATTATCCTGGAACCTGTCGGAAGAAATACGGCACCGGCCATAGCCCTTGCTGCGTTAAAAGCCATGGAATATGAAGAAGATCCCATACTTCTGGTGTTGCCGGCCGATCATGTGATCGAAAAAAAAGGGGATTTCCATGCAGCTATAACAGCTGCGCTCACCTATGCTGAATCAGACAATTTGATAACCTTTGGAATTATCCCGGATTCTCCTGAGACCGGATTCGGTTATATCAAAAAGGCAGACCTGCTGGACCCTGGCACGGGGGCGTGTAAAATAGACCGGTTTGTTGAAAAACCAGATCTTGATACAGCCCAAAAATTTTTTGATTCAGGGTCATACTGCTGGAATTCAGGAATGTTTATGTTCAAGGCCAAGGCCATTATAAAGGAGCTTGAAACACACGCTCCAGAAATTATGCTCCCGTGCAAAGGCCTGGTCGCGGCAGGGATCAAGGACCTTGATTTTTTCAGGTTAAGCCTTGACGGATTTAAAGACATTCCATCGGATTCCATTGATTATGCGGTAATGGAAAAAACCTCAAAAGGAATCGTCATTCCCTTTGATGCCGGGTGGAATGATCTGGGATCATTTGATGCCCTGTGGCAGGCAGGGAAAAAGGATGAATGTTCAAATGTTATCAAGGGAGATGTTATGACCCATAATGTCAAAGGGTCATATATCAGTTCGGAAAGCAGCCTGATTACTGCAATTGGTATTGAAAATTTTGTCGTTGTGGAAACAAAGGACGCTATTTTGATATCTCCCCGGGATCAGGTTCAGGATGTTAAAAAAATAGTAAACCAGTTAAAGGATCATAACCGGCAGGAAATTGTCAGTCACAGGAAAGTTTACAGGCCCTGGGGCAGCTATGAGACCGTTGATTCCGGACACAGATTTCAGGTAAAGCGAATCACCGTTAACCCGGGTGCAAAATTGTCCCTTCAAAAGCATTTTCACAGAGCAGAACACTGGACGGTGGTTTCAGGTGCTGCCATCGTGACCCGGGGCGAAGATGAGGTGCTCCTCAAAGAAGACGAATCCACGTATATCCCTTTAGGAACCCTGCACAGGCTGGAAAACCCGGGGAAAATACCCCTTGAACTCATTGAAGTTCAGTCCGGCTCCTATCTGGGTGAGGATGATATTGTCAGGTTTGATGATGTTTATGGAAGAAATGAGGAAAATTATTGCAAAGCAGATAAAAATATTTAACACTGTTTTTTTTAAAGAAGATATGCATACCATATGATTGTAACAGGCAAATTAATGACGGAGCTGGTCAATGACTGATGAAATTTCACAAAGCATGAAAGGAAAATTTCTCCTTGCTATCCCCGGGCTCCCGGATCCTAATTTTTCCCAGACGGTGACATGCATGTGTGAGCATAATGAATTCGGCGCGCTTGGTTTTATTGTAAATAGATTACACCCGCTTCTGACAGGAAGAGAACTATTTGAGGATTTGGAGATTCAATGTGATAAAAGTGTTGATACCCTTGAAATATATCTTGGTGGTCCGGTCCAGCCCAGTGGCGTGTTCGTCCTTCACGGGCCTCCTTTTGAGTGGAATGAAAGTTTGAGGGTGACAGACAGGCTGGCATTGAGCAACTCAAGGGATATCCTTGAGGCGATTGCCCTTCAAAAAGGGCCTGATCTGTTTATGATCCTTCTGGGATGTGCCGGGTGGGGACCCATTCAGCTGGATAATGAATTGAACGACTCTGCCTGGTTGACCTGCCCGATATCTGAAGACATAATTTTTTCGACAAGTACGGAATTGAGATATGAGCAAGCCATTATGATGATATAAAAATGTCGTTGCCAAAATCATGACGCCAAAAATTAGGCCTATACATTCCATTGAAAAAATAATTGATGATGCATTGGGTATTTTTCAATTTGCCAAGGATGTTCCGCAATTGTGGGATCACTCGTTTAATGCATACCTGGAAAATCTTGGGCAGATTCCCGGGCATATCAGTGAAGGCCGACTGAAAATAGCTGTTGTCGGCGTTATCAAGTCCGGAAAAAGTACGTTTGTCAATTCACTCGTGGGCAAGGAACTGGTGAAAAGAGGGGCAGGGATTATCACCTCAATGACCACAAGAATTCGAAAAGGCAGGAAAAATCAAGCGACCTTTTACTTTAAATCTTGGGACCAGATAAATTCTCAATTACAGACTGCCTTACTGCTTTTCCCGGGTAACGGATCAGACCGGAAAATCATGAATGAGTTTGATATCAGGCGGAAAAATGACCGGGATTATCTACAAAAAGTGTATCAAAAACTCGTTCATGAGTTTTATGACACAACGGCTGAAATACGGCCTGAAACACTTATGATCAAATATGCGCTCAGCGGATTTGAACCCTGCAGGGATCTTGTCCAGGCAGATGAAACCATTATCCGGTTTGATTCAAAAGAATTTGGCAGGCATAAAGACTATACGGCTGATCCCAATATTGCATTTTATATCAAAGATGTCTGTCTTGATGTGTTTGGTAATACACTGGACCCCAATATTGAAATTGCCGATTGCCAGGGCGCTGATTCAACAGACCCGGCACAGCTTGCACAGGTTTTAACCTATCTTGAATCATCAAATCTGATTGTATATTGTGTCAGTTCCCGGACCGGATTAAGGCAATCCGATATTACGTTTTTAAAACAGATTAAAAATTTAGGGCTTCTGGAAAATATTGTGTTTATCAATAATTGTGATTTAACGGAGCATGAAACCCTTGATGATCTGATTAAAATAGAAACCAGTATTCAAGAAACCCTTGGATATTTAGAAATTCATCCCAAAATATTTTCTTTTTCTTCACTGTATAACCTTTTTTTAAACCTGGAATCCAAATTAAATAAAAAGGATTTAAACCGGTTAAGATTTTGGCAGGAAGAAAAGAAAATAGTTGAATACTGTGATGTAAAAACACTGGAATTCAACACTTTTTTCAAACACGTTATAGATAAAAACAGGTCTGGGCTTTTAATTTCCAATCATTTGAAACGCATTGATCTTATCATGGGACAATTGGTTCAACGCGCTGATATTTTGCTTGATTTACTGTCTTCTGACAAATTAAAGGAAGAAACGGCAAAAAAGAGATTGAATGATTTACACCACACGGCATCCCGTCTGGAAGCCATCGTGGAAAACTCCCTGGATGGCGCTGTCAGCGGTTTGAAAGAGGAGATGGAGTCAAATTTAAAAAAAGCGTTTGTTCTCGATGAAAACGACATTTTAAAAAATGCCCGGGACTATATTCGGGCAAGCTGCCTGGATATTGAAAAATATAAGTCAGTGACAAATGAATCAGGGTTTAAACACATTTTATATTTACTGTTTCAAGACTTTAAACGCGGGTTGGACCTATATGTTATAGAAGCGGTTAAACCTGAAATAAAAAGACTGGTTCAGGTCCAGGAGGCAAAAATTACCGCCTACTTTCAATCTTTATTTGACTCATACCAGATCGACTTGTTAACGGATCCATATTTACAATCAGAAACCGGGTCAAAATGGAAAATGCAAACGAATGAATTTCAGTCCTCCGTTGATATCGACAACATAAAAAAAATTTTAGGACTTCAATTGCCGTCCAGGATTTTTGAGGCAAGCTATTCAACCCGTGTCAAGACCAGTGTGTTTACCGATTTCGGTCTGCATACCATGTCCACCCTGGTGTCCTCTTTATTTAGCCGGAAGGCTGATTTTTCATTTTCTCCAGGGTTAAAAACAGCAGCCCGAAAAATAAAAACGGAAAATCAAAAAATCATAACAGATCAGTTTGAACAATTTCACATCAATCTTAAGGTCGGTTATTTTTTACCGTTGATTGATGCTGCCACAAGAGATTTTAAAGAAAAAATAAAGGAACGGTTCAACCGGTATCAGTTTTTTAAGGAAGAAATGGCCCATCTTTTTTCTTTAAAAATTGCTGAAAAAAAAGAA
>Ga0180007_10003882_pt1 | contig 16238 bp, 28 predicted proteins | sample MM_PC_MetaG_FD_121122 | JGI IMG/M metagenome (GOLD analysis project Ga0180007, IMG submission 121122) | Groundwater microbial communities from the Aspo Hard Rock Laboratory (HRL) deep subsurface site, Sweden - MM_PC_MetaG | ecosystem: Environmental > Aquatic > Deep subsurface > Groundwater... | reverse complement strand
GTGGAAGTCGACTTCCCACACGAGTGGTCGGCGACAGGGTTGGTCCGGGGCGCTCCCGCCGTCTTGGCCGGTGTGGAGCCGCAGTTCCTCAGCTTATACGAGTAGCGCGGGCTGTTCGAGTACGTGATACCAGAAGGGAGAATGACCATGGATATACGAGGCGACTACTACAGCGAAGAGCGGGACGAGGACCCCGACGAGACCCGCATGTTCGTCGTGGAGCACCCCGCCAGCGGCGACGGGTGCATGCTGGCGGCGTTGTCCCAGAAAGACGCCGCCCAGCTCGCGAACTACGATGGCTTGGTGCTGGTGCACGAAGCCACGCGCAACCCGTACGAACAGCCGGTGCGACTGCGGTACGTCTGCTCGCACGGCGTGGCAAAGGTGGCGGTATGAGCACGCTCGCAGAGGCCCTGGAAACCTTTGGGTGCTCGCCCCGGACAAACACGGACGCCGGGCTGCAACGTGCCGAGGACATGGGCACAGGCAGGCTGATGGAGGCCGGCAAGTCCGGCGATCTTGCCCGCGTGTTCGAGTTGGGCGAGGCGCTGATTGTCATCAGGCAGGCGCGGCGGGACATCGAGCTCGCCTCGATGCCGAACCCCGCGCAGCAGGACGACGCGCTCGTGTCCGAGGTCGTGGACGCGGTGGAGGGCAGACGATGAACGACGCCACACCAGCACCGGATGGGCTGCGCAACGCCTGCACCCGCGAGGCCGTGTCCGCCCTGCTCCGTGCCGGTGTCAGGCTGGAGGCCACCGACGACGGGATCTGGCGGCGTGTGCTGGCCTGCACGGACTCGGTGTGTGTGCGCGGGAATTGGGGACTGCGTCGGATCCCGCTGGAGAGCGTGACTGGGTGGCGGAGCGGCTGACCCCTCGGGGCCGGCACGCGAGCGAGGCACATGCCCCCCCCCCGCAGCCCGCTCGCAGGCCGACCCGGATGGATCAGGCGCTGTCGACTAACGGAAGTCGCGTGTTGATCAAGCGAGACGGAGGTTCGAATCCTCCCGGCGCCGCAAGGACCTCGTGCTCAAAGGCCGACCCGGATGGATCAGACAGGAGGCGTGTGATGAAAGAGACATTGGCGATGTTGTTCGACAAGCGGGCGCAAGCCCAGCAAATGGCCGAAGTGATCGCGCGATACCGGCGCGAGATCTACGAAGAATGCATAGAAGACGTCAGAGGACTCGAAGAAGACATGAGCTACTTCCTGGATGCCTTCGATGCGTGGGCCGCGTCGGACGAGCAGTGCGGCGGGGACCTGTTCGACGCCATGATCGCAGCCCGGGAGTCCATGCGATGACCCGCCTGGTGCTCGGAGGCGTCATCCGGCCAGGCAGGCCCATCTCGGTCGTGATCCGGGAGGCGTGGGAGCGTGCCATGGTGTGCGCGGCCGCCGTGGGAGACATGGCAAGGCTGCGCGCACTGGCACGCATGTACGAAGGATTTGAGACGGAGGCCGAGAAAGCCGGGAGGAACTGATGCAGATCCTGACCGTCTCCAGTGCCAAGCGATACCGTCGCTGTATGCGGGAGTACTACCTCGGGTGCGAGTTGTGCCTCCGTCCGGCCCGGGCGGCCGCGGCCCCGCTGCGGTTCGGGACCGCCGTGCATGCCGGGCTCGAGGCGCTGCTAAGTGGCGACCCGCACGCGATCTTCAACGGCACCGCTGAGCTCGACCCGGTGGATCGGGCGCGTGCCGAGGTGCTGCTCCAGGGTTACGAGCTGCGGTGGCAGGACGACGGATTGACTGTCCTGGCTGTCGAGGCTCAATTCGTCGCCCCGCTGCGCAACCCGGACACCGGCGCGGTCAGCCGCACCTGGCAGCTCGCCGGGAAGATCGATGCGGTGGTGAAGGACGACGCCGGACGCGTGTGGATCGTCGAGCACAAGACCACCAGCCTCGACCTGGCGGACGGGGCCTCGCTGTACTGGGAGCGGCTCCGCATGGATCCGCAGATCAGCACGTACTTCGTGGGCGCGAGGTCGCTCGGACACGACCCTGCCGGGTGCATCTACGATGTAATCCGCAAGCCGACGATCCGCCCGTACGCCGCCACGCCGGATGAGTCGCGGAAGTACCGCAAGGACGGTGCGTTGTACGCCTCGCAACGCGAACAGGACGAGCCGATACTGGACTACCTCGACCGGCTCATCACCGACGTCGCCGGGAACCCCGACAAATACTACCGGCGCGGCGTGGTGGTGCGCATCGGCGACGAGGAGACGGACGCCGCGGCGGACATGTGGACGATCGGGCGCATGATCCGCGAGTCCCAGCTCTCGGGACGCTGGCCCCGCAACCCCGAGGCGTGTGAGCGGTGGGGACGCATGTGCTCGTACTGGCCGATCTGCTCGGGCGAGTGCGACGCCGACGACAGGATCAGATTCACGGTGGGTGAGCCCCACGAGGAGTTGGAATTGTGAAGGTCATTCAAGTCGACAATTTCGATCGGGACAACATCCCGGACATGCTCGTGGAAGGACCAGGGCTCACAAAAGAGGAAGCCGACTGGATCGCGTCGGATCTCAACAGCCGTGAAGGACCGCACACCGACAGGTACTTCCTGGCAGTCCCGGACGAATACAAGCTCAAGACATGGGAACCATGAAACGATTCGAGCGCATCCCACCTGGCCACATCGGAGCGGGTTGCATCAACAACTGCAGCCTTGCCAACGGCGAGCCCGAGAAGGATTGCCAGATATGCAAAGGCAACTGCCCTGATTCACACTTGTACACAAGGAAGAACGACATGAAACCACAAGCAGTGAACGCACCGCCGCCAAGACAGCCGCGCATGACCCTGGCTGCGTTGCAGTCGGGCAAGCTCCAGCGGCCCTTGCGGGTCCTGGCGTACGGCACCGAGGGAGTGGGCAAATCCACCTTCGCCGCGGACGCGCCCGCCCCTGTGTTCTTGTGCTCGGAGGACGGCACGGCGCACCTGGACGTGGTGCGCTTCCCCGAGCCGCAGACCTGGCAGGATGTGTTCGACGCGTTGGACGCGCTGCACGGGGAGCACGACCGGCAGACGCTGGTCATAGACACACTCGATTGGCTCGAGCCGCTGTGCTGGGCGCATGTGTGCCAGGCGAACCGGTGGAAGTCGATCGAGGATCCAGGATGGGGGAAAGGCTACACGCCCGCTACCGCGGAATGGAGGAGGCTGTTGGCCCGGCTGGACGAGTTGCGGGACAAGCGCGGCATGCACCTGGTGTTGCTCGCTCATTCGCAGGTGCGCAGCTTCGCCAACCCGGAGGGGGAGAATTTCGACCGCTACGAGCTCATGTTGCACAAGCAGGCCAGCGGTGTCATGCGGCAATGGGCCGACGACGTGCTGTTCATGAGCTTCGAGGAATTCGCCGTGAAGGGCGAGAGCCGCAAGGCGAAAGGAGTGAGCGAGGGGGCCAGGATCGTACGCACCGAGCGCCGCGCGGCGTTCGACGCGAAGAACCGCCACGGGCTGCCGTTCCAGCTGCCGCTGAGCTGGGAGGACTACCACGCCGCGGTGCATGCCGGGTCCCCCGCGGACGCCGCCGGGCTGGAGCAGAAGATCCGCGAAGCCGTGGCGGGAACGGACATCGAAGAGAAGGCACTCGCCGCGGTGGCGAAGGCCGACGGCGACGCACTGAAACTCTCGCGCATACTCGACCATGCGCGGGCCATGAAGGGAGAATAGTCATGTTTCCAGGCAAATACACGGCACGCGCTACCGACGTCGCACTCGGCATGACCGAGACAGGCAAGGAGCAGATCGCGGTTTCGTTCGAGGTGGTGGACGGCGACCAGGCCGGCGAGGAGATCACCTGGTACGGATACTTCACGGAGAAAACTGCGGAACGCACGATCGAGTCGCTGCGCCACATGGGCTGGCAGGGCAACGACCTCGCAGCCATCGCCGTCGACCAGCTGCCGAACGAGGTTTCGATCGTGGTCGATGCGGACGAGTACAACGGAGTCACGCGCATGAAAGTCCAGTGGGTCAACAGGGCCGGTGCCGGGTTGGCACTCAGGACGCGCATGGCCCCGGACGCCGCGTCATCGTTCGCCGCACGCATGAAGGGCCTGTGCATGAGCGTCAAGGCCGACGCGCCGCAGGTACCGAGGCCGCGCAACCCCGCGCCGCCGCAGTCCGGGCCTGGGGAGCAGCACGGGGGGCCCGAGGAGGGCGAAGACATTCCGTTCTGACCGCAGCCCCGCCGCCCAACCCGGCGGGCATGCCTCCAGGGACGCCGCGACCACAGAGAGAGGTTGGCTGGTACGACTACTACGCGGTCCCCGGTTCGACTCCGGGGGGAGGCACCAAGGAGACACCATGTGGCTTGCATTGAGAGCTGAACTGACACGGATGGCCAACGAGCTCAGCCAGTGCGGAGAGCTGCTGCCGCCGCTGCACTACGTCACACCCGACGTGCACGCGCACCACAAGGCGCGCGTGGAGCAGAACGGATGGGAGGCAGAGTACGCCAGGATGAAATGGCAGCGCGCGCAGGCACGCGAGGCGAAGCTCGCAGCCCGTCCACCCTGCCCGCACTGCGGCGCCGAGGTCGTCCGCGACAGCAAGCGCGGCACGGCCAAGCTGCCTCGGTACTGCTCGGACAAGTGCGCGCGCGCTGCCAATTACGCTCGATGGTGGGCCAAGCACAAGGACGAGCGCAACGCTGCGCGAAGGGTCCAAACCGCCGGGGCACCGATTGGAGGTAGAAAATGAATGATTACGAAGAGCATCGCAGGCAGCGCGCAGCCAGGGTGGCGGCAGTCACTCACCCCAGGATTGAAGCCCGGGTTGCCGCAAAGTGGTGGGCAAACCAGGTGCGGCAGGGACAGAAAGGCTCGTCAGGTGATGGGCACCTCGACGGTTTCATGGTGGGGATGGCTGCCCTTGTCGGTGATTCAGCCAGGTTCCCGGCGCGCGTGATAGACACGTTCGAAGCCGAACTGGCAGCGGGCATCGAAGCAGAGATCGTTGAACGGCGGTACCCTGACGAATGGGGCTGGTACGTTTCTCTCGGGTGCGACTACCACCCCGACACGTATCTGGTGGAAGCAGCCGATCGCGCCGGGATGGACAACATAAGTGCCTTCGTCTTCCCCATCAAGACGACCACATGGGTGGACCGCGGCAAGGTGCGGGTGAGCGCAGGCTACGGATCACACGACAAAACAGTCTGGGTAAGCGTCGAAGGGGCGCTCCACTGGGCCGATGAAAGCATGGAGCGATGCAGCGCCGAGCTTCGTGCGCTGGCAGACGGCGCAGACCAGGACATGGCTGATGCGTTGCGTGCCATTGCCGATGGCATCAAGCGCGAAGGTGTCACCATGGAGCCGCGAGAGGTCGACAGGAAGGCGTATTGCAAGGGCATCAACGACGCGGTGCGCGTTGCCGCATCTCTGGCCGGGGCCACCGTGTGGGCCAAGGAGGACGACGGATGAACGAGAGAAAATTCTACGCGGTCAGGAACCCCAACGAGAAACCGGGCTCGATCCGGATTTGGGGGGAGAGTGATGACCTGGTCGAGGTGGACGGTTGGCTCCGCGAGGAGTTCGGCCGCTCTGACGGGTCAACCACATTGCGCATCGGCGGGATGTTGCTGGTCACCATGTCGTACGACGGTCGCGGCGGGACATGGACTGCAAAGTTGGAGAAAATCAGCGAGAACAAGCCGATCCCGTGGAAGGTGCTGATAGGCAGCGAGGGGCACTCTGTGCTTGTCGAGGTGTGCTGTCCGGTCGGCACATTGATCGAGGTCGACCACGAACGGGACGACGGATGAAACGCACACTGCAATTCGATATCGAGACCAACGACGCCGGGGACAGGTGCGCCCTGGCGTGCCCGTGGCTGGATCGGGGCTGGTGCACGCTGTTCGCAGCGTTCCCGGGCCGCATCGAACCAGCCGACGCCGTGACAGGACCGTTCCGGCGGCTGTCCGGGTACACGGCGCACGAGGCCACATGACATCGTGCAGTGCACCGCAGCTGCTCCACGAGCACCTGGGACAGCCTGGAAGCACGCAACCCGGACTGGACACTCCAATGCTGTGCTGGGTGTGCGGCGGAGTCACGTCGACCGGGATGCACTGGCGCAAGTGGTCCGGCTCGAACTTCGTCGGCCAGAACCGCGTGCGTGCGCCTCAGTCCGAGTGGGTATGCCCGGCATGTGTGTACTTCGCCTCGCGCACGTCGCCCGTACCAGGCCGGCCGCCGAAGCCGGGCAACAAGCACGGCGGGAACTACCGCAACTACTCGCACATGTTCGACGCAAACAGCTACGTCAACGCGTCGAAGGGCGAGAAGCCCGCGATCCTGGCGTGGTTGCAGCGGCCGCACAAGGGCCCGTGGTTCGCAGCGATTGCCGAGTCGGGGCAGAAGCACGTGTTGCTGTGGGCTCCGGTCAATCCCGGGCGTGGTCGCGGTCGGATCCGGTTCGAGGAGCAGACGATCGAACTGCCTGACAAGCACGGCTGGTCGGTAGTGCCGCAGCTCTGCGACCTGCTCACTGCCGGCGCGACGAAAGCCAGTGTCAAGACCGGAGACTACACCCCACGGGAGTGGGAGTTGTGCGGCCACAGGCTGACGACGTTCGAGGCCCGCTGGTCGTACCTGAGAGGTGGGGGTTGGTTCGACCTGGCGCTTTGGCTGGCGCAACGGGACGAAGAGAAGACAGCCACCAGGCAGGTGGCCGAGAAGGAGAAAAAACGTGGACGAAAGGCAAAACGATCCAATCCTCGCGCTGACGGTGGATCTGCTGCTCGATCTGAGGGCGCAGTATCTGGCAGGCGGCGCGAACCCTCTCAAGCACTGGGATCAGCTCAGCACGAGGCTCCGCAGCGCGGCGAGACGTGCGAGCGGGGTGGAGGACTGGCACACGATGATGTGCCGGAGCCTCCAGCTCGAAAGCCCGTCGAAGAACAACTGTCACTCTTTGATCGGGCTGGTGCGTGAGATCGACACGCCGAAGAAGTCGCAGGTGTGGCTCGACATGCTGGAACAACGATGGGGGCTGGTGATCGCGACTGCACGCCTGACCGCGGAGCAGCGCAAGGAAGAACGGGAGGAGTAGTGACATGTGGGAACAGAAACGCTTCGAATTCGTGCTGGAATGCAGGCAGCCGATAGCGCACCACGAGTGCTCGATCGGCAACCACGCGCTGCTGATGCGCCGCAAGGTCAGACAGCCGGACGGGTCGTGGTGCAACGTGCCTGTGATTACCGGGGACACGATGCGACACGGGCTCAGGGAGGCCAGCGCTCTGGCCGTGCTTGATGCCGCGGATCTGCTCGGCGGGAACCAACTCAGCGAAGCTGCACTCCGCCTGCTGTTCGCCGGCGGCATGATCACCGGATCCGCTGGCGGCGCGGTCAAGCTCGACGCGTACCGGGAGCTGTGCGAGTTGATCCCGCCGCTTGCGCTGTTCGGCGGGTGCGCGCAAAACCGCTGCATCCCGGGCCGTCTGATCGTGGAGGATGCGGTGCTCGCGTGCGTGGAGTCCAGGCACCACACGCCGGAGTGGGCGCTGCAGTGGATCGACAGGCATGGCGGCACGGATACGTCGCGTTCGCACATCGAGGAGGTGCAGCGCGTCAGGATGGATCCTTCGCTCGACCCGGCGAAGCGAAAGCTGTTGACCGAAGGCGATCAGGTGGGAGCCAACGCGCGTCTGCTGTCCAGCGAGACAGCCTCCGCCTCGGTGGATCACGCGGCGAAGGACGAAGCGAAATCGACCATGCTCCCTCGCACGTTCGAGCGCATCGCCGCCGGGTCGCTTCTGAGTTGGGGAGTCGTCGCTACGTTGACGAGCGAACTCGACCTGGACACGTTCAACGCGGCGGTGTTCATGTTCCTGAGTCGTGCGTACGTCGGGGGCAAGCGTGGCACCGGGCACGGATTGTTGGCACCTGTCGCCGCGCGGGATCTACAGCTGACACGGCCGAGCGAGCAGGGGAGCGAGATGACGGATCTTGCCCCGCGTGTAGGGGAGTTGTTCCGCAAACACGTGCAGGAGAGGAAGGACCGGGTACGCGAGTTCCTGGCTTCGGTGGCGGCGTGACTCCGATCCAGATCATCGCCACTATCCAGGGTGCGATCTCTATGCCACACACCCCGTTGGCAATCGACGGGATCTTGGCCTGGGCCGTGTGGGCACAGTCTGGATTGCCACCCGTCCAGGTGAGCGGACAACTGCACCCCATCGAGATACCGGTGCAGCGATCGGGGTGCGGCCGGTTCCACCTCGCGTCGTTTGCGCAGTTCGAGGTCGAGCAGCACGAGAACCGGTGGGTCAACCGGCGCTTCCCGGTCCCCGAAGCCCAGATGTTCGGGGTGGACAAATTCCGACGGGTCAACATCACAGCAGGCGCACAGAAGTCCTACCGGCTCCCGCTCGACACCGTCCACCTGGTGGTCGACATGCTCACGTGGTGGGCGGTCGGGGATGCGGACGCGATCCGCGATCTGCTCGGTGTGGTGCACTACCTGGGCAAGAAGCGAAGCACGGGAGGCGGCAAGGTCGCCTGCTGGTCGGTGGAGGAGTGCGAACCGTGGGAGGGGTTCCCGGTGGTCCGGAATGGCCGGCCACTGCGCACGCTGCCCCACGACTGGCCCGGTCTGGACGACCCGGCAACGGCGTACGCGACGTTGACATATCCCTACTGGGATCACACGCGGGAGGAACTGTGCGCGGTGATATAGAACAGTATTGGGTGTGGGCGCAGACGAAGGCGTTCCAGCGTCACGTTGACACCGCAAGACGCCTGCTCGACAAAGCAGCTGAACGCGGGGCAACAGTGCACGCTGTGTCGTGGGGCAAGGACTCGTGCGTCATGGCCGCACTCGCACTGCAGCACTTCGGCAAGGCGACGATCATGCACCTCGAATCGCCCTACGGTCTGCCGGGGTATGGCGAGGTGATTGCGTGGTTCCGCGAGCGTGCGACGGTGCACACGATACCTGCCTCCCGCGACCTGGCAGACTACGTGCGGTGGTGCCACGATGTGGGCCTCCCGCACGAGCGCGACCGCAATGCGCAGCAGAAAGTCGTGACGGAGATCAAGCGCGACCGCGCCAGGGAATGGCTTGATGAGTCGTATTTCGTCGTGGAGTGCCTCGGGTTGCGCATCGAGGAAAAAGGGCCGCGCGCACGCATGCTCAAAGCGAAGGGCCCGCTGTTCCGCATGGCGTCGGGTCGCTGGCGCTGCTGTCCGATCGCATACTGGACCGGCCGCGACGTGTGGGCCTACCTGCTGGCGTGCGGAATACCGTACAACCACCGGCTCTACGACGCGGAGACCCACGGACAGACACGGGAGTCGATCCGCAATACCGGGTGGCTGTCCACGGACGGAGCGCACGACGGCCGGATCGCGTGGCTGAGGCAACATTTCCCGGACCAGTACAGGATCCTTGCAACGGAGTTCCCACAGGTGAGGAGCCTCACATGAACTGCACCATCTGCAAACGAGAATTCGAGCCCACGGTGCACAACCAGACGAAAACCTGCGGAGACGAACGGTGCAGACAACGCTGGAAGAACCAGAAGCGCAGCATGCATGCCAAAGCCCGCAACCGGGAACGCAACCGGGAGTGGTGCGCGAAGAACCGCAACGTTACCGCGTCGAATCCGTGGCTCCGCGGACAGCCGATCTACGACTCCCATCTACCGGGAGGAGCGTGCGAGTTGTCGTTCGCCGGGACCACCCGCTTCGAGCACAGCCACGTGCGGGCGCTGCACGGGGTCGTCACAAGCCTTCTCGGTGCACACGAACAAGACGCTGTGTTCTCGCTGATCCCGTGGCCGCGGGGCTGCGGGTGGGCGGTATACTGTCGTACGGATTCGCTCGCGCGATTGGCACAGCGACAGCACGACGCGCGGCTTGGATCCGCTCCCGTCGTGGTACGTCTCGGCCCATTCGCCCGGATCAAGTCGCCGGACGTGCGCAAGCGTGGACACCGGCGGGTCAGGATCTCGACTGTGACACCGGTGGTGATCACCACGATGGGACGCAAGCGTGTGCGCCTCGACCCCGACGCGGATTCGATCCGGTCCACCCTGGTCCAGACGATTCCCGCGCGGATTGGTCTGGGGGTGGAGCGCGACGAGGTGCCGATCGAGCTCGTGGACGCGGACACGCAGACTGTAAGGGTTGATCTCGGTGGCAAACTCGGGGCGATTCCGGGCTGGGACGGATCGGTGGTGGTCGAGACCAACGCGATTGGTCACTGGCTGCTCGAGGTCGCGGCGCGGATCGGGCTCGGTGGCCGTACCGCGCTGGGCTTCGGGCGGGTGCGCTGTGTGGTGGTCTGATCTGCGACTGGAGATCGTGGCGGAGTTCGCGAGACTCTCGACGGTGCGGCTTGCCCTGCAGTCCTACACGGTGGTATTCCCCCGCGATGCCGGGGTAGCCAGGAACCTGGCCGGTCGCTGGTATGTCACCCCACACGCTGTAGCACGCTACAGGCAGCGTGTACGATCCTGCACACGAGACGAGGCACTGGCAGACCTGGTGCGGATCGGGCGCCGTGCGCGGTACGTGGAGACCCGGCGCACAGGGGTCGAGGTATGGGGGGTGGACGGGATGCAGCTGATAGTCGGGCCCGGCGAGGGGCGGCTCCCGGCGCTGGTAACGGTGGTGCGCACGAGACGGGTTGACTTGCGCTCGCAGGCGCAATATAATCGTTGGCTATTATTACGGAGGACGAGATGGCAAAACGAGGTAGACCGACAGGGACAGGGACAGGCGCCCGGTCCAGGCAGGTAGCGATAAGGTTGAGTCAGGACGAGCACGCCGCGATGACGGCCACGAGTTCGCGGGTGGGGATGGGTCTGACCGACTGGCTCCGGGCCCTGGCCCGGGCCGGTGCAGGACTGCCGAGCCTCGCCATGTGGGAGATGTCCGGGTCGTTCCCGGACGCCACCGTGCCGTTCACCCCTGCAAATCCAGACGAATAATTATTCGTCACGCCAGTGCGTTTTTTTGGTTGACGTCAGCCATACGTGTGTTACTCTGTAAATACGATGACACGCCAGACCAAAACCCCCGCCGCCGACCGCAGCCGCAAGCCCGGACAGGGATCCAAGTGGATCCGCCCCGAGCGGCGCCTCGCCATCTACGCGCGGGACAACTTCTCGTGCGTGTACTGCGGCGCCTCGCTGGAGTCGGGCGCGAGCCTGACCCTCGACCACGTCCGCCCCAGCAGCCGCGGCGGGTCGAACGACTCGGCGAACTTGGTGTGTGCCTGCGGGCACTGCAACTCGGCCCGCGGAAACAAGCCTGTCGCGCGCTTCTGCCGCGATGAGGGCCTCGACTCCCTCGCGGTGGCCCGACGGATCAGGAACGCAGCTCGCCGGACGGTCGATGTGACCGCCGCCAAGGCAACCATTGCGGCCCGCAAGGCCGCGTGAAGGAGAAGGAACATGATCACCAGCCGCCCCCTCCCCGTCAGCTTCGCCGGCCACGTCCTCGGGCCCGAGACCGACCTCCTTCCTGGGACCTGCGTAGTGGCGGGGGTCGGAACGGCCAGCACCCCGGCCATCCTCGATGACGCCGCCGGGGCGTGGCTCCGGCGCCTGGCCGACATGGCCGACAGCCGCTGGGCTGACCACCACAGCGTCACCTGGCAGAGCGAGACGGCGCACTGGATGGTCGTCCTCGACGCCTACCCGGGCATCGAGGACGACCTCGAAGCTGATTCCGCGGTGGTCTTCTACACCTTCGCGACCGAGGCGGACAGCTCTGCCCCGCTCGCCTCGACCGCCGAAGAGGCGTGCGAGCTCGCCGCGTCGCGGCTCGACCTCGACGCGGACGAGCTGTCCGCCGAGTTGGCGGACGGGGTTTGGGTGGTGGAGTTGCGCGCCCCGGTCATCACCGTCACCGACATCCGCCCGAGCAGCTGCACCGACAGCGCCGGCGCGCTCGACTGCGGTGTGGAGATCGAGCTGGCCGATACCGTGCTCTCGGGTGAGCTGACGCTCCTCCCCCGCGAGGACGGGAGCGGGTACGACAGCTGGGGAGAGCCCGGCCACTGGGTCGAGTCCGGTCTGCTCGTGCAGCTCCAGGACCGGGACGACTGCGAGGCGCTGCTGGCCTCGATGGCGAGCGAGGCGGGCGCGGCGTGTGACCGGCACGGAGGCAGCCGCGCCGCCGAGGAGTGCAGCGGGACGGACACGTCGCCCGAGGCGGACGAGTGCGAGTGCGGGTGCGGCTGCAGCGCCGAGGCCACGCACACGGACGACCACGGCAGCCATGTGTGTGTGCTCTGCCTCGCGGCAGAATACGACCCCGTGACGGGGGAACTGGCAGACTGCCCCGGCGAACGGGATCCCGAGAGGGCGGACGGTGGTATCTAGTCGGCACCCGGGCCAGGACGCCGAGGGGGCTGCTGGACGCGGCAATCCGCGCGTCCTGCGGCGAGGGGTGCGCCGGGGAAGACCCGGCGGACTACGTCTGACCCACCCGCCATCAGCCCCTCGCCCCCGTAGCCCTCGCGGTTCGGGGGCCGGGGGCGTAGGAGGACTACCATGTCATATATCTTCGGAGATGGCGGGTGCGCTGTGATGGCCACACAGGCTGAGGTGAGAGCCGTACGGCTCGCCTGGTGGGCCAGCGCCACCCCGGTTCCCGGGGGGCGCGTGAAGGAGCGACACGGGCTATGGCTGGCCCGGACCGGGCCGGAGAAAGGAAGGGAACGGCGCTTCCGTTCGCGCGCTGAGGCGGAGGAGTGGCTTCGCTAGATCCGCCACCCGTCACCTCGCCCCCGTTCGCCCCCGTAGCCCTCGCGGTTCGGGGGCCGGGGGCGTAGGAGGATGAACATGTCACACACACTCAAGATCGAGACCGCGGTGGCCCGCGGCTGCATACACGCTGCGCACCCCGAGGGCTGCGAGAACATCATGATCATCAAAACGACCACAGAGACAATCCATGGCCGCCGCCTGATGCTCAAGAAAGGGGACAGGTTCTGGGTGATACCACACAGCTGGGGCGGGTGGGAATACCACGGCCCGGCCGTGTGGAATCAGCAAATGGTGGGGGATGCACCGGGCGTACACACGTCCGAGGTCGTCCCTCGTGGATGGTTTCCGGCCGGGGGTCTGGGTGACCAGCAGCACCAGTGCGCATGCTGGGCTGTACTGGACCCGGATGATGCATCCGGGGTGGATGACTACGCGCCCGCTACTTGACCCCCCAGCCGCCACTGGCAGACTGCGTTGCCGCTCACACCGCTGCCTTGACTGCGGCCCCGAGCCGGGTTGCGACTGCGCAATCCCGGAAGGGCTGCCGATGGTGTGTGGAGGCTGCGGAGCGCTCGTGGTGCCCCCGCCCGCCGGAGGCGCGAGACGATAGCTCCCCGGCCAGCCCGTGCCCCCGAACCCCGGGGGCACGCACGGGCACGGGAGCTCCACCGAGCCGGGCCGGTGAAACCGTGGCGCGTCCGGTTCCGTCGGCGCCGCTAGACCGGCAGCAATCGCGGCTCGTCGCGCCATCCGAAGCGCGACACGTCGTACCACGCCCAGGTTTTGTGCCACTGGCTGTCTCCTGCCTCGACCCACGCGCCCCACCTCTTGACCCAGGGCTCCCGCGAGAGCTTGACGCACTGCCGGTTGTGCACCGGGTCGACGTTGCCGCCGTTGACCGTCACGCAGACGTCGCCCTCCCACCCGAGCACGCCGCGCCAGTGCTGGATGTTCGCCGGGCCGACGTAGTAGATGTCGCCCGGCTCGGGGCGTGTCGTGGCGTTGGGCGTGATGTGCGCGTGGCATTGCTGAGCGTAGACCCGCGAGCGTGATCCCGCCTCGGCGACGTGGGCCGGCCTGAGCAGGCTGGGACAGTCCACGCGGAGCCGTTCGAGGCACCCCTCGACCGTCATGGCACACGTCCAGATCTGCTGTTTGGCGTCGAAGTCCATCGGCACGCCGTTCGCCCAGTCCGGCCCCACGAGCTCGAGGAACGTCTCGCGGGACGGCGAACCGCGGTACATCTGGAGCCCGAGCACGGACCAGTACGAAGCCACGAGAGCCTCTCGGATGCGGCTCGCCGGCCAGTACTGCAGGGCAAGCGGTGTCTGCCAGCTCAGCCCGGGTGGAGGTTCGAGCGGCTCGTATTCGGGGACTACGGGAAGATCGCCGGGCAGAACCCCTGCCATGGCAGCCCGGGTCTGCGGTCCCACGATGCCGTCAGCCGTGCATCCCGTGGCACGCTGGAACGCCCGGGTGGCGGCGTCGGTGCGTGGCCCGAAGTGCCCGTCGACAGGGCCCGGATCATGCCCGGCCTCCTCGAGCAGACGCTGCCACTCGGCGACGGCTTGACCCCACGGTCCCCCGCGGTAGAGCAAGTTCACGACCCCACCGTCCTGCGCGGCCACGGGGCCCCGTCCGGCATCAGGTACAGCGACCCGGTGAGTTCGCTGATGATCTCCCGCGCGCGCACCCACGGACGGGACGCGATGCCCAGCACCGGAGGCGCGCTGTCGCAGACATCCCCGCGGCGGTAGACCGCGTGCGGTGTGCCGTGGACGATTGCCACGTAGCGTTGTCGATCCATCTTGATCCCCTCGGTTCCGGACCACGTGCAGTTGCACAGATTCCATGGCGGGTAGCGGTAGTAAGTCGTCACTCGCCGGTCCTCGCCAGCCTGTCGCCGCGCCCGCACCGCACAGCGCACCGCATCTGGTGCGACAGATCCGGCTTCGGTGGATGCGCGGATCGGACGATCGCCTCGGGTGGATCGGCCACGGTCAAGCGCCTGGATTCCTCGATGGCTTCCCATCTGGACATCGATGCTTCGAGATCGAGGATGTCCAACGCAGCCTGGCGCGAAGGGATGTAGATATTCGAGTTGTTGCACCCCGGGCAGATGCACACCGTCCCGCAGGTTGCGTTCGTCTCGTACGCGTATGGCTGGTCGTAGACCATCTAGCACCCCTCCGGAACCGCGAACGTCACCCGAGACGGCCCGTCGATACCGCGGGCGAAGTCGGGTGTCGTCCAAGCCCGCTCATCGCTGGCGTCCAGACTGATCCAGGCCTCCCACTCCGCGCGGTGATCGGCCTCGACAATGCACCAGTGCCCGCTGTTGTCCTCGTCCAGGAAGTAGCGCTTCACGGTCCGCACCCCCGCCATGTCCAGCTCCACCGAACCGTTCTCACTCACTCGCGCCTCCGCCACCGGGCCGTCATCCCACTCGGTCTGCACGCCACCGTCGGGCGTCGGGTAGCTGTAGCACCGCAACCCGTGCGCTTCGGAGAACAGACAGATCGCGCGCGTCACCGCGATGGCCACCGGACTCGGAGCCTTGCCGTCTCCGTCCAGCCACCCGTCGGTCAACGATGTCAGATGGTCCAGATTCACTCGCACCCCTCCGCGGACACACGGTCCGCCTCGTCACAGTCCCGCGCGACCGCCACGCACTGCGGATGCGCTGTGGTGTACCCCGTGCTCTCGGTCGCCTCGCACCGCTGCTCGCACGTCGCACCGGCCGGGGTCGGTGCGGCCCACGCGCAACCGAGCGCGCGGAGGTTCGCGCACGCGGCGGGACACGAGGCGCCGCCGTCCGGGTTGAGCGGGGGTCGCGCCGGAGTGCAAGCTCCACCCAAGAGAATCCCGACAGCCAACCCGATCGCCTGCCACTTCGACGCAGCCATCCGGCATTCCATCCTGGCGCGCTGCCGTTCCCGGCGTTTCCATTTGAATTTGGCGGAATCGAACAGAGCAACGCACATGCGGCAAGTGCAGCCGCGCACAGGGTAGCGATGGTGTCTATAGCCGTACGGCTTCACGACGTAGCCCTCCGGACACCGCGGATCGCAGTCGTCTCGAGCAATCGCGGCAACGCCTCCCACGAGACACGGCAGAAACCGCCGACGCCGAAGCGGATCCCGTGTGAGTTGCAGATGATCACGCCATCGCGATCGTAGCCGCAGATGAACACCATGTGCCCGCCGACAGCGCGCCCGTCGAGCGAAAGCGGCTTGAAATCGCGGCAATCCATGAACGCGCTGTCCACGTACATCGCAGTCAGGATGGGCGAGCCGTTGTTCGCGCAGAACGCCTCCTGCACGTCCTCGCGCGTCGGCGCCCACAACGCGTAGCGTTCCACGCCGTGGATCTGGTCGTGCGCCTCGCGCCTCACCCGGTCGGGGATGCCCTCGTTCACCGTGGCTGGATCCCACGGCCAGGACGCGTCGATCGGCCAGCCGACCGTGTTGATCACCTTGGCGATCGAGCTGGAAAACGTACCG
>Ga0180007_10003881_pt1 | contig 16240 bp, 18 predicted proteins | sample MM_PC_MetaG_FD_121122 | JGI IMG/M metagenome (GOLD analysis project Ga0180007, IMG submission 121122) | Groundwater microbial communities from the Aspo Hard Rock Laboratory (HRL) deep subsurface site, Sweden - MM_PC_MetaG | ecosystem: Environmental > Aquatic > Deep subsurface > Groundwater... | reverse complement strand
CATATGTTTAGCTTAATCCTGTTGAATAGTTATTATTAAACAGGATAAATTAGTAAATTAGAATTTTTGCTTTTAGCTTATCATACGAGCAAGGCCTTGTAATTCCTTTATATCATTATGAATCAAGATAAAGCAAAAAATATTATACCAAAATGGATGGAATGCACTTGGCGTCGCCAGCCATGCGATAAAGAAAGTTGCCCGATTTGCGGCAGAATTAAACGTGATCGGGCGAAACATCTTGCTCAAGGCGAAGACCCCAATTCAATAGAAACAGTTTTAGAAGATGTTAGTAATAACTTTAAAAAGGCGCTTGCTATGATTAAAGCTGATGCCGAAGCTAAGGGTTTTGACATTACCAATATTGATAATATTCAAGAACCGCCAGAGCCTGATCAATTTCCTCTTTATTTAAAAGTTAAGAACTGGCGTAACGATATATATCGGCTTGCTGAACAAGCTGAAGAAAATTTAGATGCTTGGCCCGAACTTGAAGTAGGCAAGGATTTACTTTGGTATGTTAATACAGTTATTGCCAAAACTTATCGCCAGTTGTGTAATCGTTGGCATATAGAACAAGGTGATGATTACGGAGAAGAGGATTACCAATATACTCAGCATGTCTTAAATGAATGTTTATTGATTATCAGGAAGTCTCTTAATGACTTAATCAAAATGTATCCAGAGCAAAAAAAATTTAACATAATATTAATTATAATTACTGGTTTAGAGCCAGAACTATTAAAAATTTAGCCCAGATAAAATATAATAAAATATTTAAGAAGGGGGAGCTGGTTTTATCCACAAAAAAATTGCTTATCCACAGTCATCGTTTGTTTTTAAAATGAATTTAATAAAAATTTTACAAAGACTGATTAAAAATAGTCTAATTTAAGCCAGAAATAGTAAGTCTTGACAATACTACATGTTGTGGTATAATGTAATTAGAACATACAAGATATGGTAAATTTTACAGAATAATAGGATAAAAGCACCTCGAAATTTGTTTATTTATAGAGAAAACTATCCCCCAGGTGCTTTTTTGTTTGTTTTTTATAATGCGAAAATTTAAAGATAATGCGAAACTATGAAAATGCGAAAAATGAATATAGCATTTCGCATTTTCATAGTTTTGCATAGTATAATTTCGCATAACATTATATGAAGTGCCCAGTCTGTTATTATCAAGATACTAAAGTAATAGATTCACGAGTTGCTAGTGACGGGCTATCAATCCGCAGAAGAAGAGAATGCTTAAAATGCGGTTTTAGGTTCTCAACTTACGAGGAGGTGGAAATTTTAGATCTCACTATTGTTAAACGAGACGATCGCAAAGAAGCCTATAGTAGAAGCAAGTTAATTAAAGGCCTACGCAAAGCATTAGAAAAGCGACAAATTACTGAAGAAAAATTTAAAAAAATTATTAATTCTATTGAACGTGATCTGCAAGCTATGCGCAAGAACGAAATTACTTCACAGCAAATTGGCCAAGTAGTGATGAAACATCTTAAGCGAGCAGATCAAGTAGCTTATATTCGTTTTGCCAGCGTCTATCAATCCTTTAAAGACGCACAGACTTTCCAGCGCGAATTAAATAAATTACTACGTGGCAAAAAACGTAGTAAGAAAAAATAATTATGGCAGACAATACTATAACTCAAATTAGAAAACGTTCAGGTGAAATTGTTGATTTTGATCGAGACAAGATTACTAATGCAATTTATAAAGCCACTGAAGCAATTGGTGATGCTGATAAAAAATTAGCCAGAGAGTTAAGTAATAATGTAGTTAAGACTTTAAATAAAAAGTTTCATGCTCGTAGTATTCCAGCAGTAGAAGAAATCCAGGATATTGTAGAAGAAATTTTGATTCAAAACCGGCAAATTAAAACAGCTAAAGCTTATATTCTTTACCGTGATCAGCGGGCCCGTTTGCGCGAAATGAGATTAATGATTAATTCTAATGATTTAATGGAAGGCTATCTACAGCAGTCCGACTGGCGAGTTAAGGAAAATTCTAATATGAGTTATAGCTTGCAGGGTCTTAATAATCATATTTCTTCCGCTATTTCCTCAAATTACTGGCTGAATAAAGTCTATACTGCTAATGTCAGAGAAGCTCACAAAAATGGCGATATACACATCCATGACCTGCAGCTATTAGCCGCCTATTGCGCCGGCTGGGACTTGAAAGATTTGTTAATTCAAGGTTTTGGTGGAGTAGCTGGCAAAGTTGAATCCAAGCCAGCCAAGCATTTGCGTACAGCCTTGGGCCAAATCATTAATTTTTTCTATACCTTACAAGGTGAAGTTGCAGGGGCTGAAGCTTTCGCTAACTTTGATACTTATCTTGCTCCTTTTATTCGTTATGACAGTTTAAGTTACGAAGAAGTTAAGCAAGCACTACAAGAATTTTTATTTAACATAAATGTACCAACCCGGGTTGGTTTTCAAACTCCTTTTACCAACATTACCATGGATCTAGTACCAACTAAAGCAGTAGGCGAAGAAAATGTGATTATTGGCGGAGAAGTGCAAAAAGAAAAGTATAAAGACTTTCAGGAAGAAATGGATATGATAAACTTAGCTTTTGCTGAATTAATGATGGAAGGCGATGCTAAGGGTCGAGTTTTTACCTTTCCTATTCCAACCTATAACATTACCAAAGACTTTGACTGGGATTCTCCTGTAGCTGAAAAAATTTTTGAAATGACAGCTAAGTATGGCATTCCTTATTTTTCTAACTTTATTAATAGCGAACTGAAGCCAGATGATGCGCGCAGTATGTGCTGCCGTTTGCGTCTTGACAATCGAGAATTAAAAAGACGTGGTGGCGGATTATTTGCTGCTAATCCTTTAACTGGTTCTGTTGGCGTAGTAACATTAAATATGCCCCGGCTTGGCTACTTGTCAAAAACTAAGGAAGAGTTTTTTAATAACTTAGGCCGTTTAATGCAAGTGGCTCGGGAAAGTTTAGAAATAAAAAGAAAAATCTTAGAAGATTTAACAGAAAAAGGTCTATTTCCTTATGCTAAGTATTACTTAAATGGAGTGAAACAACGTTTTGGCGGCTACTGGAAGAATCATTTTTCTACTATTGGTGTAATTGGCATGAATGAAGCTCTGCTCAATTTTAAGCCGATTAAAGATACAATTGCATCTAAAGCAGGGCGTAAATTTACAATTGAAGTAATGGATTTTATGCGCCAAAAAGTACTAGATTTTCAGGGGGACACTAATAATTTATATAACCTAGAAGCAACTCCGGCTGAAGGTGTTACTAGAAGGATAGCTAAAATTGATAAAGAAAAATTTGTTGATATTATTGTAGCTAATGAAGCAACGGTGCAAGCAGGCAAAGCCTCGCCTTATTATACTAACTCTACTCAGCTACCAGTTAATTTTACTGATGACTTATTTGAAGCCTTAGACCTGCAAGACGAAATTCAAACTAAATATACTGGCGGTACTGTTCTTCATGGTTTTGTTGGTGAAGCCCTGCCATCGCCAGCAGCAGTTAAACAATTAGCTAAGAAAATTAGTAAAAACTATCGTTTACCTTATTTTACTATTACTCCAACTTTTTCAATTTGTCCTAAACATGGTTATTTAGTAGGCGAGCATTTCTTTTGCCCTAAATGTGACCGAGAAATAGGTTATAGTAGTGATATAGCAGAGGTTGAAAAAGATATTGTAATTGATATGTCCTAGAAAATGAGTAATGTATAATGGAAAATTAATAATTTAAATAATTAAAAATAATAAAAACAAAATTATGAGCCCAATTGAAACAAAAAGACAACCTTGCGAAGTTTATAGCCGAGTTACTGGTTATCTTAGGCCTGTACAGCAGTGGAACGACGGGAAACAAGCTGAATATTTTAACCGCAAGACATTTAAAGTTAATAAATAGATCGCGAATTTGCGCGAATGTTTAGCAATGATTATCGGCGGTTTACAAAAATTCAGCTTACTTGATTATCCCGGCAATTTAGCTGCTATAATATTTACTCAAGGTTGTAATTTTCATTGTCAGTTTTGTTATAACCCCATGCTTGTCTGGCCTTCTTTTCGAGCTAGTAAATTAAAGCAAAAAGATCATTACTCTCATATTGAGGAGGATGATCTTTTTGCTTTTCTTAAAAAAAGAATTGGTAAATTAGACGCAGTGGTTATTACCGGTGGTGAACCCACCATACATAAAGACTTACCAGATTTTATTAAAAAAATAAAAAAGCTTGGCTATAAAGTTAAGCTAGATACTAATGGCACTAATCCTGATATGATTAAAAAATTAATAGAGAAGGATTTAATAGACTATATAGCTATGGATATCAAAGCGCCAGCTAGCAAATATAAAAAAATAACTGGCAAAGCTACTGGCTTTGAAAAAATAAAAAAAAGTGTTAATATAATAATAAAGAGCAGTTTATCCCCCTCCAATTGGGCGGGCAAGTATGAATTTCGCACTACTATTGTGCCAGGACTTATAAATAAAGATGATATTATAGCAATAGGCAGAATTATTAAAGGAGCTGATCAATGGTACTTGCAGCAAATTAAACAAGACACGGAGCTGATAAACAGAAAACTGGAAAAAGTTAAACAATATAGTAAAAAAGAAATTGAGGAAATGTGTAAAATAGCTAAAAATTATGTTAAAAAATGTAAAATAAGATAATTTTATGGTAATTAATCCAAAAAAACTTAATAATCAATCCGATAATCAACCTACTCCTACTGATAAAGATCAAGTTAAAAAATTAGTTGAAGAAAATTTAAAGCTGACTCAAGAAATTCATACCATGCTTAAAAGTGTTAAGAGTTTTGTTGTTTGGCAAAGAATTTTTAATATCGTAAAGATCTTAATAATCATAGTACCATTAGTTTTAGGTATTATTTATATTCCTCGAATTATTGAAGAAATACAAACTAACCCGGATAAATATATTGGCAAGTCATGGCTGACGACTTACTTTGAAAATCTTTTTAAATCAGCAGCCACAGAAGTTAATTTAGATAATGTAGATGTTGATAAGTTACCTCCCGAAGCACAAAAATATATTAAATAGATATGAATTATAAATTAACTGATTTTGAAAAAGCAGTATTAAAGGTAATCAAAAAAATTCCAACTGGTAAAGTAGGAACTTATAGACAGATAGCTAAAGCAATTAAAAGACCAAACGCTTTTAGAGCAGTAGGCAATGCCCTAAACAAGAATCCTAATGCTCCCAGATTACCTTGCCACAGAGTAGTTAAAAGCGATGGTAAGATCGGGGGTTATAGGAGCGGTGTAAAGAAAAAGATAGCATTACTTAAGAAAGAAGGTATTGAAGTAAAACAAGGGAAAGTCAAGGATTTTACTAAGGTTAACTATAAATTTTATTATAGTTAAATATAGCAGAAACAGTTTTAATTAAGAACTGTTTTTTTATTTGAAATAAAATTATTTAGTTGTTCGTATTATATTATATAAACAAGAAGCAAGGTAAATTTGCTTATTTTTATTTGAAAAAATTTTATAATGAGTTATAATAATATAGTGCAATTATTAAGTAATAAGTAATAATTTCCTACTTATTTACAAATTTATATACTAATTTATAAATGTGTAATAAAAAAGTTAATCATTATTCGTAAATTCGTAAAAAGATTCGTAAATTCGTAGGAGTTAAAAATATGGACAACAATTTTAAATCAACATTTATTGCCATTTTAATTACGAGTATTATTGTCAGTTCAATTGCTGGCGGTATAATGGGTTTTTGGGCGGCTAATCTATCTGGCAGTGATAATATAATTAGTAGATATTTTTTAGGTCAGCCAAATAATGAGCAAACCCAAGAATTAGGGGCAGTTAAAGTTATAAAAATCGAAGAAGAGTCTGCTGTTGTAGCTGCTGTAGAAAAAGTTTCTCCTGCAGTAGTCAGTATTATTGTAACTAAAGATTTACCTATACTAGAAAGATATTATATTGATCCATTTGAAGGGGATGATTTTTTTGGAGATTTTTTTAATTTCGGCATACCTCAATACCGGCAGAATGGTACGGAAAAAAGAGAGGTCGGCGGTGGTACGGGTTTTATTGTTTCAGCTGACGGCTATATTGTAACTAATAAGCACGTGGTTTTAGACGAAGAAGCTGAATACACAGTACTGATGAATGATGAAAGCAAACATTCCGCCCAAGTTTTAGCTCGTGATTCTTTTACTGATTTAGCAGTGCTTAAAATAGATCCTTCGACAAGCTCAGGACAGGTAGGTAATAATTTACCCATAGTTGAACTAGGTGATAGCGATACGCTTAAAGTTGGCCAGACTGTAATTGCTATTGGCAATGCTTTGGGAGAATTTAGAAATACGGTTTCAACCGGAGTAATCTCTGGCTTAGCTCGTAATATTACTGCTGGAGGAGTAGGTATTGGCAGTGAACAGTTGACCAATGTAATCCAAACCGATGCCTCAATTAATCCAGGCAACTCTGGTGGTCCTTTGCTTAATTTAGCCGGCCAAGTCATCGGCATTAACGTGGCTATGGCTCAAGCAGAAAATATCGGTTTTGCTTTACCAATAAATGAAATAAAAAATACTATTGATAATGTCAAAGAAAATGGCAGAATTATTAGACCCTGGTTGGGAGTTCGTTATGTTATGATGAATGAAACAATAGCTAAAGACAATAATCTAAATGTTGATTACGGAGCTTTAATAGTGCGCGGAGAACAGCGAACTGATTTAGCAGTAATTCCAGGAAGCCCAGCTGATAAAGCAGGACTTGAAGAAAATGATATTATATTAGAGTTAAATGGCCAAAAAATTAATGACCAAAATCCCTTAGCTAAAGCCATTAGTCAGTTTAAGCCAGGTGATGAAATAACTCTAAAAGTGTTGCATGATGGAGATGAAAAGGAGATTAGGGTGAAGTTGGAGGAGATGAAGTAATTTCCCACAAATACACAAATCAAAACACAAATTCACAAATTTGTGTTATTTGTGAAATGATTTGTAAATTTGTGGGAGTTATGGAAAATTTATTTAAAAACATAGCCCGCCTATGCTAAAGCTTCGGCGGGTAAAAAGAACTAGTTATGGAGAATTTACTTAAGCAAATTGAGGAATTACGTGAGTGCTTGTTAGATACTTGGCGCTTGCTTGATATTGATAATAAAAAATCAAAAGTTAAAACTTTATCTCGATTGATGAATAAAAAGGATTTTTGGGATGACAGAGAAAAAGCAGTTCAGGTTAGTAAAGAAGTTGAGGATTTAGAAAGTGAAATTAAAAAGTGGGAAGAATTAAAAAAAGAAATTACTGATCTAGAACAATTAGTTGCTGTAGCACAAAAAGAAAATGACCAATCAATAGCTGAAGAAGCTGATAAAAAATATCAAGAATTAAAAAATAAATTTGGGAAGTTGGAATTTTTGGTTTTATTTTCTGGAAAATACGATAAGAATAATGCAATCTTATCAATCCATGCTGGCACTGGCGGGGTAGAAGCCCAAGACTGGGCCCAGATGCTGGAACGCATGTTTTTACGCTTTGCTGAAAAAAAGAAATGGCAAGCGCAAGTTGTTGATCGCACAGTCGGCAATGAAGCTGGAATTAAGAGTATGACCATGGAAATTACTGGCCGCTGGGCTTATGGCTATTTGCGTAGTGAATCAGGCGTGCATCGCTTAGTCAGGATTTCACCGTTTGATGCTGAAGCCATGCGGCATACCTCATTTGCTTTAATTGAAGTAATTCCAGAACTTGCTGAAGCTGAAGCAGTGGAAATTAAAGAAGAAGATTTACGCATTGATGTTTATAAGTCATCAGGCCCTGGCGGCCAAGGAGTTAATACGACTGATAGTGCAGTGCGGATTGTGCATCTGCCAAGCAATATCACGGTAACCTGCCAAAACGAGCGCTCGCAACAGCAAAACAAGGAAACTGCCTTAAAAATATTAAAATCCAAGCTATACAAACTGCAAGAAGAAGAAAAAGAAAAAAAGGAGCAGAAAATTCGGGCAGAAGCAGGCAAAAAAGCAGAATGGGGCAAGCAAATTCGTTCTTATGTGATGCAGCCGTATAAAATGGTTAAGGATCATCGCAGTGAACATGAGACGCCAGATGTTGACGCTATCTTAGATGGAGATTTGGAAAGATTTACGGAAGCGTATCTTCGATATATACACAAATAGCTACCCTTCGGCAGGCTCAGGGCAGGCTTAAAACGAATGGTTACAAATTTGTCTAAATCAAAAATATTTCTATTTTGTTGCATAAGTTTTATTATTGGTATTGCCATTGCATCATTTTTACCTATTGATATAACGCAAAATGACTTATGGTGATTTATTGGTATGGCTAGCCTTGTAGTTTTATTAGTATTACTTTGGCAAAAGGACAAAGAAGGCGAAACGTCGACGTTTCGCCTTCTTTGTTTTATAGGGCTGTTTTTATTTTTGGGTTTGTGGCGTTATGCAATTGATTTGCCTACGAATACACCCGACAAAATTTGGTATTATAACGGGCAAACCGTAACTATTGAAGGTGTGGTTAGCAATGAACCTGATATTAGACAAACAAACCAGAAATTGGAAATTAAAGTAGGGAAGATTAAGACCTCACCTCAATCCTCTCCTTCTAAAGGAGAGGAAGAATATAGTGTTACAGGCAAAGTTCTGGTTACAACCAATTTATACCCTGAACATAATTATGGCGATGAACTGGAAATAATCTGTGATTTGCAGGCCCCGGAAAGATTTCGTGGTTTTGCTTATGATCGGTATTTAGCGCGGTTTGATATTTATTCAGTTTGCTATTATCCTCGGATAGCCCCCACCCCCAGCCCCTCCCCCGCAACTGCATTGCGGGAGAGGGGAGATGGAAAAAATAGTTCCCTCTCCCGTGAGGTACGAACGGGGGAGGGCCAGGGAGGGGGTAACTGGTTATATAGTAGAATTTTTAATGTAAAAAATAAACTAAGGGAAATAATTGACTTTGGTATGAGCGAGCCAGAATCAAGCTTGGCTCGAGCAATTATTTTAGGAGATAAAAAAGGCATTCCCGATGAACTGCGTCAAGAATTTTCCCAGGCAGGCATCAGCCATATTGTAGCTATTTCTGGGATGCACATTAGCATTATTGCAGTTTTGCTGATGGGTTTGCTACTGGGTATTGGCCTACCCCGCAAGAAAGCTTTTTGGCTAGCTAGTTTGTTTTTAATTTTTTATATTATGCTAATTGGCCTGCCTGCTTCAGCAATGCGCGCTGGGTTAATGGGATTTTTAGTGCTGTGGGCCATGAACTTGGGCAGGTTAAATAAATTAACCAACTCTTTAGTTTTAGCTGCTGTAGTGTTACTTCTGATTAATCCAAAATTATTGCGTGATGATATTGGTTTTCAACTTTCTTTTTTAGCAGTTTTAGGCATTGCTTATGGCTATCCGATTTTGAGTAATTGGTACAACACTGTCATTGCGAAGCCGGTGAAACCGGCTGAAGAATCTCATGAGGATAGTAATAACCTTAATATAACAGACAAGAGATCCTATCGCTTCACTTCATTTCGCTCCAGGATGACAAAGAAAATGAAAGTTGTTTTCGACATTCTTGCCATCACTATTGCCGCGCAACTTTTTACTTTGCCAATCATTGCCTTAAACTTTAACCAAGTTTCCCTGGTATCGCCGATTACTAATTTACTAGTGCTTTGGACTTTGCCGATTTTAATGATAGCAAGTTTAGTTGCGCTGGGATTAAGTTTAATTTTTTCTGGTTTTGCTTTTATTTTTTTCCTGCCTGCTTGGCTATTGCTTAAGTATATTATAATTATTGCTGAAAATATTACTAAACTACCCTATGCTTTTATTGAGATTGATTATTTGTGGTGGGGCTGGCTGATTGTTTATTATGTGGTTGTTGGATGGGTGGTTTATAGAATAAAAAAAAGACCGGAGAGGACAAATATTTAAATCATTGTCATTATTTTGTGCTATAATTAAATTAGATCAAAAAAACTATGAAAATATTAAAATCTGCTATAATTATTCTTTTAGCCTCATATATAATTATAACTTTGTATTATTATTTTGTACAAAAAAGTTTTATTTTTTATCCTTCTGACATTTATACTTCGCCACCAGAACAATTGAAAATTGAAGAAGTTTTTATTAAAACAAGTGATGGAGAAAAATTGCATGCTTGGTGGATGCCCATTCGACAGAGCACAGGGCAGGCTGATCCTGCGCATGAAACTGTATTATTTTTTCATGGCAATGCCGGGAATTTAACAGATAGAACTTTTCGTCTAGATATATTTAATAAATTAGGTTTAAATACTTTGATTATTGATTATCGAGGATATGGTAAAAGTTCAGGTCAGATAAAAAAGGAACAAGATTTATATACTGACGGTTTAGCTGCTTGGGATTATTTAATTGAGGAAAAAAAGATTAAATCGGAAAATATTATTATTTGGGGAAGATCTTTGGGTGGAGCAATTGCTGTAGACTTGGCTCAAGAAAAAAATGTTAACGCTGTAATTTTAGAAGCTACTTTTGCTTCAATTTATGGAGTTGTACCAAAAGCATTTCGTTTTTTACCAATTAAATTAATTTTAAAATACAAATTTGCTAGCGGAGAAAAAATTAAAAATATTCAAGCTCCTGTTTTAATAATACATAGCCAAGATGATGAAATAATTCCTTTTGAGCAAGGCCAAAAGTTATATGATACTGCAAATCAACCTAAACAGTTTTTAAAATTAAAAGGCGGGCATAATAGTGATGTTGCGGAAAGTTACGAGATTTATTTACTAGGAGTAAAGGATTTTTTAAAGGTCGATGATGATCAAGCGTCGTGAACAATACTACGGTAGTCAGGTTTGAGATAGAGGAGAAAATACCCGTATAGTTTGTGGTTTTAGGGGAAGAGTGGTAAAATAGATGTATGGAAGAAATACAACAAAAGAAAAAAAATATTATTATAATTTTTATTATTTCTATTTTCGTTAGTTATATTGTAGGAATAATTTTGTTGTCTTTTTATACAGGCAACCTATTTTTACCTGATGAGTTTTTTATTCATTTAATGGTTATAATTTCTGCAATATACCCAGCACTGTTAGTTTTTAAAATCAAAGAAAAAACAACAACGAAGAAAACTATTGGTCTAGTTTTATTTATTCTTCTTTATTATATACTTTTTTGGTTTCTAGCTATGAGTATAGGACTTGCAATATTTGGAATGTAAAATATTACTTTATAAAAATACAAGAGTAAGGAACCCCCCCCTTTTTTTAAAAAATGAGTTGGTAGGTTTGCAAAACTACCAATTTTTTGTTTTAGAGTATAACTTAAGGAGCGAAATAAGTAGTTTGCTAAATATACAGATAAAATAAATCTTTGAAAAATAAAGCCCCTTTTTTAAATAAAAAAGGGGCGAGACATGAAATGTCTTATGATCTTAATAATGAAATAATTTCTTTTGAATCACAAGTATCTATCCATAATTTCATTGCAATGCATCCAATAATTACTGCATCAACTTCTTGTTTAACATGAATACTATTTTCAGAAATTTTTTTCATTTCTGAATAATTCCTTTTTGCATTTTCAACAATATCAAATAACAATTCTATGTCATCAGAATCAAAGTAAGCCTTACCGTCGTCATATGTTAATAGTTTCGCAACTTTACCAAGAGCCTGCATTTCATGCCGAAATTCGTGAACACTCATTGCTATCATTGCTGTATTAAAAAGCTTTTCTGTGTCAGCCTCTTCAAAACTTGGGAAAAAAATACAATCCATAAAGTAAGGCGTAATAGCCTCTTTGCAAAAACCATACATTGCATTAAGACCCATACTTTTTACAGCTATTAATATTTCAACTTCTTTTTGTTCTTCTTCGGGATACATTTCTGGGGAAACAAATGCTCCAAAAGTTTTTTCAATAAAAAGTGCTTTACTATTCATTATATAAAACGCTACCTTGTATTTATTTCTTCCTCTAACTATGATTTTCCCATTTGGATCATCAATTTCTTTAATAGTTTTTAATTTTAATATTGCTTCTTGAAATCTGAATATATTATTCAACACTTGTTTTAAACCCATCTCGTTAAGATTACTAATTCCTTTTTCTATCTCTTCTGTCATCTCAATCTCCTTTCATTATTAAGATATTTAAATGAGCGATTCTATTAGCATTACAATATATAATAATAATATAATATTGTCAATTGAGTTGGTATGTTTGCAAAACTACCAACTTTTGTGTTTACAAATAGCCCAGGGATAAATCCCAGGGCTATAGTTATTAAGCCCCATTCCCCGCAATACTGCGGGGTAAAAATGGGGCTTTGTTTATGTATTAGTTTATGTATTAGCCCTGCCATTTTATGGCTGGGCTAATTTTGTTATAATTAAAGCATGCCCCATAAACTTTATAAAATCCTTTTAATATTTACTATTGTTGCTATTTTAGTTGCAATCCCTGCTTTCTGGTTGACATTTTCAGCCGCGACTAATTTGGAGGTTGCTTTTTTAGATATAGGCCAGGGTGACTCTATTTTAATTAAAACTCCTTTTGGACAGAATATTTTAATTGATGGCGGGCCTGATGATACTGTAATAAAGCGGTTGTCTGAAAATTTAGCTTGGTGGGATAAGACTATAGACTTAATGATTCTCACTCATCCGCACGACGACCATGTGACCGGCTTGATTGATGTAATAAATAGATACAAGGTAGAAAGGATTTTATATACGGGAGTAGTGCATGATTCGCCAAATTATTTATTTTGGCTGGAAAAAGTTCGTGATCGTAAAATTTCTTTAACCATTATTGATCGGCCGCAAACAATTCAATTAGGCGAAAATTGTCAGTTAGAGTTTATTTATCCCAGGCAAAGCTTACTGGGTAAAGCTGTAAATAATTTAAATAATAGTTCTATTGTAGCTGAGTTAGTTTATGGCCAGACTAAATTTTTACTGGCTGGCGATATTGAGCTGGAAGTAGAGCAAGTACTAACCCAACTTAACCCACCCCTAAATCCCCTCCCAAGAGGGGACTTCTTAGGAGGGGAGTATAAAGGAGTTGATTTGACTGCCCAAGTTTTAAAAGCTAACCATCATGGCTCTGATACCTCAAACATCCAGGAATTTCTAGAGGCAGTAAAACCAGAAGTTGTAGTTATTCAAGTAGGCGCTGATAATGACTTTGGTCATCCATCGAGGCGAGTGATCAAAAGATTGGAAAGAATTGGAGCTAAGATTTTAAGAAATGATGTAGATGGAACTGTTCGTTTAATTAGTGATGGACAAAAAATAAGTATTATTGAAAATTAACCATTGTATTACTATTGCTTTACTATTATATTACTTTGAGTAAAGCCGTGAGTAATACAATTGTAAAGCAGTAGTTAAGCAATTGTAATCAGACTTGTCTTTTTTAATTAAAATGTTATAATTATAATATAGATATTAACTTATTATTTAAATTTATGGCTGAAAATAAAAAGAAAATACTATTAGTTGAAGATGATGAAACTATTGGTTTAATGTATAAAACCAAGCTAGAAAATGATGGCTATGAAGTTATAACTGCTGAAAATGGAGCAGATGGGCTTAAATTAGCCAAAGAAAATAAACCAGGCATTATTATGCTGGATGTAATTTTACCGCAAATTGACGGTTTTACAGTTTTGGAAGAGCTTAAAAAAGATGCTGCTACTAAAGACATTCCAGTAATTATGCTAACAAACTTAGGTACTGACGAAGACAAGCAAAAAGGAGACAAGCTGGGAGCAGTTGATTATTTAGTCAAAGCAAATTTAACCCCAGCCCAAGTTGAAGAAAAGATTAAAGAGCATCTTAAATAAAATATTTATCTAGTAAATAATTTGAATCCCGAGTCCTCGGGATTCTTATTGAATTTAATTATGAAAAATTTAGAAGAAAGTTTCCCCTTGACACTTTCTAAAACACAAACCAAGGGTATAAATCAAAAATTTGATTTAGCTGACCCAATTACTAGAAGAGAATACTTTGAGCAAAAAGTGGGAGCTGAGATTGAAAAAATTAAAGAGTATTTTAATAATGATAATACTTTTATTGCTTATTGGCTAGGCAAAAAAAATTCAGGTAAGGGCACATATTCAAAATTAATGATAGAAATTTTTGGTGCTGATAAAATCGGTCATATTTCAGTTGGTGATGTAGTTAGGGATGTGCACAAGTTAATGTCAGATAAAAGTAAAAAGCAGGAAATTATGTCTTATTTAGAAGAGCATTATCGCGGCTATATTTCAATTGATGAGGCGATTAAGGCATTGCTTAGCCGTGATACCCAATCATTGTTGCCAACAGAATTTATATTAACTTTGGTAAAAAGAGAAATAGACAAAATGCCAAAGAAGACTTTATTTATTGATGGTTTTCCGCGTGAGTTAGATCAAGTTTCTTATTCTTTGTATTTTCGCGACTTAATTGACTATCGTGATGACCCAGATATTTTTGTTGCCATTGATATTCCCGAAGCTGTGATTGACCAGCGCATGAAGCATCGCGTGGTTTGCCCCAAGTGCCAGACACCGAGAAATTTAAAACTTTTTACTACCCAGCAAGTTGGCTATGATAAAGCAAAAAAAGAATTTTATTTGATCTGCGATAATCCTAGTTGCAATAATGCTCGTATGAGCGCTAAAGAGGGAGATGACCTTGGTATTGAAGCAATTAGAAAAAGACTTGAGCTAGATGATCAATTAATTCAAAAAGTATTTGCTTTGCATGGTGTTCCAAAAATATTACTACGCAATTCAATTCCAGTTAAATTGGCCAAAGAATTGGTTGATGACTATGAAATTACTCCTGAATATGTTTATGAATTAGCCAATGATCAAGTTAAAATTAAGGAAAAGTCATGGGTGATTAAAGATGACAAGGGTATAGATTCATATAGCTTATTAGCTCCACCAGTTGTAGTTTCTTTAATAAAACAGTTAGTTAAAGTATTACCTGTTTAAACAAAAAAATTAATTTTTGTGGAAAAAGTAAAAAAAGTAGATAATTAGAATTTTTTTTGTTTAATATTAGTTAAAATTTACCATATTGACAAAATTTTTAATAAGAGTAATATATAAATAATATGATAAAAGCCATACAAAAAACTCAAGACGTTTTAAAAACTGCTATGATTATTTTAGTAGGCGTTGTCGTTATTGTCATTGAGTTTTGGGTGGCTCGGAATTAAGTTAATTAGTAGATTTTTTATAAAAAGCCATCCAAGCAACCGGGTGGCTTTTTCAAATGTTCTTTAAATTATTTCTGCATCCATTATTATTTCCTTATTAAACGAAGTAGTAATGGGTGCAGAAGAGAATACACTTCTCATTCAGCCTAAGTTTTGGGCTACCGTCCAAAATGAAGACTGACAATGCACCCGCTTACAGGAGGGGATGTAGTTATCTACATTCCCCTCCAACCTTTAAAAATTATATCTAGATAATCAAGATTATTTAACAACAAAGCAAGGGAGGAGATAAGATGGTAGATGTAATGGAAACGGAAAATGAATTACCAGTAGTAGAAATAGATACGTTAGAGTTTCACAATCAATCAGCAGATGATGTATTAAGATTTCGGCAGCGAGCAGAACAAAGAATAACAATAAGGAAGAAGAAAAAAAGAGATAAAACCATAAGGAGTAATAAAGCGGCGAACCGGCAGCAGAAAGCGAAATAGAATAAAACTATGCAATTTTCATTGCAAATGGTGGATACCCCACAGTAAAACTGTTTGCTATTTACCAAAATAGCGAAACTAGTTTTCAAACATTTGTAGATGAAAATCGGAGAGAGAATAATAGTGATCCTATTTTCTCTCTCCACGCTTTATTAACTATTAGTTTACATAATATGAAAACAATTCAAAGGATAATTAATATCATTATTAGCATCATTATTATTAATGATGAGTTTTGTTATCCTTTGAAGACATAATATAAATTATAAATAAAAAAAATAAACAGGTTGTCTTCAAGGGAAGACAATCTTTTTTATATAGATCTTTAAAAATAATACAAACAGAAAAGGAAAGGATATTTTAGAATAAGTTCTCGTAGAGGAATTTCAATATTTGTGGATTTTAGACGCTAATATTAATAAATTTATTTTTTACCTTACCCTCGACCGCTATTCGCGGGACTGCGTTAGCTAATATTTTGAAACATCCTGATAACCCTGCCTGT
>Ga0180007_10003880_pt1 | contig 16241 bp, 13 predicted proteins | sample MM_PC_MetaG_FD_121122 | JGI IMG/M metagenome (GOLD analysis project Ga0180007, IMG submission 121122) | Groundwater microbial communities from the Aspo Hard Rock Laboratory (HRL) deep subsurface site, Sweden - MM_PC_MetaG | ecosystem: Environmental > Aquatic > Deep subsurface > Groundwater... | reverse complement strand
CGCCATATGCTGATACCTGCTCAAAGACCAAACAGCACCAATCCCTTCTATGTCTGCATGGACATGACCAGGATGGCATTTCGCGTACAGTTCGATCACATCCTTATCCCCTATAACACCCTGAACCTGCTCAGAGACGAACCGCTCATTCACAGCTGTCTGCGGCAGGCCCATGACCTTCTGAAGCCTGGGGGTACCCTTCTCTTACAACTATACATCCCGGACAGGCAGGTCATCGAGTTGAATGGTCACAGATTCTTTCAGTTTCAGGTATTTCCTCTGGGTAACACTGAAGGAAAACTGATCAAAGAGACTCTTCGCTGTTTCCTTCCCGAAAAAAACGAACTTCTTCTCGAAGAGCGTTACCGGTTCAGACCCGTGGCACAAAATAGCTTTAAAGAAGACCTCAGTCATATTCTCCGTCTTGCCGGGTTTCCCATACAGCAGTGGCTGAGCATTTTGCAGAAAGCCGGATTCCACAATCTTTCTCTTTATGGCGACTATAACTCCCTCCCCTCTCAATCTGACAACAATTCCCTGTTGCTCATCAAGGCTCAGATTTCCTGATTTTTCTCAACAACCTCAAAAAAAATACAAAAAAGATAAAAAAAGTCCGCTTCCTTGATCTAGGTCAAGGTTGGAAAGAATTATACAGAGTAGACTGACCCCATATCCTGCAGAAACGGATGGATAACGATTTGACTTCCGGACCTTTCTGCCACATACTTAGAAAAGCATTCCTAACTAACCATATATCCAGGAGGATAGTCCATGTATTGTAATCAGTGTGAACAAACTGCCAAAGGTAAGGCCTGTACCACCATCGGTGTCTGCGGAAAAACTGAAGGCGTTGCCGCCCTCGAAGATCTCCTCACCCATGCTGTACAGGGCCTCTGCATTGTTGCCGATGCCGGTCGCAAAGCAGGAGTTGTCGATAACGCTGTGGACCGTTTTGTCTGCGAGGCCATCTTCTCCTGCCTGACCAATGTGGATTTCGATCCTGCCCGTTTCGAGGATCTCATCTATAAAACAGTAACAATGCGCGATGCACTCAAGCCTAAGGTTGAAGCTGCCGGTGGCAAGATTGAATCCTCAGCAGCAGCTTTCACCTTCGCCCCTGCAGCTACCCGTGCCGGACTCGAAGAACAGGGTGCCGCCCTCAACTTCATCAGCACCCTTGATGCCAATGAGGACCTTAAGTCCCTGAAGCAGATCACCATGTATGGCATGCGCGGACTTGCCGCCTACACCGACCATGCAGCAATACTTGACCAGGAGGATGACGCAGTCTATGCATTCATACATCAGGCAATGGCAGCACTCACCACCGAGATGGCGCTGAACGATCTGGTAGGTCTTGCCCTGAAAACAGGTGAAGTCAACATCCGGGCTATGGAACTCCTTGATGCCGGAAATACCGGAACCTACGGTCATCCTGTGCCTACATCAGTTCCTCTGGGACACAAACCCGGTAAGTGTATCCTGGTAACCGGTCACGACCTGAAAGACCTGGGTATGCTTTTGGAGCAGACCAAAGGCAAAGGCATTAACATTTACACCCATGGTGAGATGCTGCCCTGCCACGGCTACCCTGAGTTGAAAAAATATGACCATTTCTACGGACACTTTGGTACTGCATGGCAGAATCAGCAGAAAGAGATGCCCAATTTTCCCGGTGCCATCCTCTTCACCACCAACTGTATCCAGAAACCAACTGACTCTTACAAGAAGAATGTCTTCACCACCGGCCTCGTGGGCTGGCCCGATGTTGCACACATCGGCGATGACAAAGATTTCACCCCGGTAATTGAACGAGCTCTTTCCCAGGAAGGCTTTACCGATACGGTCGATAACGACTCTGTCATGGTCGGTTTTGCCCGTAACACAGTCCTTGGTGTCGCAGACAAGGTTATCGAGGCAGTCAAGTCCAAAGCCATCCGCCACTTTTTCCTTCTCGGCGGCTGTGACGGTGCTAAACCCGGACGGAACTACTTCACTGATATGGCTGAGCAGATTCCGTCTGACTGCATGATTCTGACCCTGGCCTGCGGCAAATTTCGTTTCTTTGACAAAAAGCTTGGCGATATCGGCGGCATTCCTCGTCTGCTCGATGTCGGACAGTGCAACGATGCCTACTCGGCAGTAGCGATCGCCACTGCCCTGGCTGGTGCCTTTGAGTGTGGAGTGAACGACCTGCCCCTCTCCTTTGTCCTGTCCTGGTACGAGCAGAAGGCCGTGGTTATTCTCCTTTCCCTGCTGCACTTAGGGATCACCGATATCCGTCTTGGACCCTCCCTTCCCGCATTCGTGACTCCCAATGTCCTGAATGTCCTGGTAGATAACTTCAACATCATGCCCACAGGCGAGACTGCGGCTGATGATCTGAAGGCTATCCTCGGCTAAGTCTTTGCTGCATCCCTTTTTTTCCTCCCGGCAGGGCACGTTGAGATTTTCGTGTCCTGCCTTTTTGTTTCACAATTCAGCAAACGGAGTATTGACATGGACAGTGAAACCATCCAGAAAACCTACGCAATTGTTCCCGGTCTGAACATGGGTATTTTTGTTCCTAAAGACCTGGAGAGCATCCTCCAGATAATCAACAAATACGATGTGCCGGCCACCAAAATCACTTCGGCCCAGCGTCTTGCCCTCCTGGGCATGGCTCAGGAGGAAATGGCTGCCCTGCAGCAAGAATTGAAGAGTCACACCCGCAAAACAGCAGTCAACGGTGTTCACTATGTCCAGGCCTGTCCAGGCCTGAAGTGGTGTAAATACGGCACTGCCGACTCACTGGCCCTGGGGACTGAACTGGAAAAGATTTCCATGGAGAAACCACTGAATGCCAAAGTCAAGGTAGGGGTATCCGGCTGCCGTATGTGCTGTACTGAGCCTTACGTTCGTGATGTGGGTATCTTTGCCTCAAAAAAGGGATGGACTCTGGTTTTCGGAGGAAACGGCGGTGGCAGACCGCGCATCGGTGACATTGTTGCAGAAAATTTGACTGATGAGCAAGTCCTTGTTCTTGTCAAAAAATGCCTTAACGTATATCAGGAAGACAGCAAGCCTCGGTCACGTACTGCACGCTTTATGGAGCATTTCGGAATCGATGCCTTGAAAGAAAGAGTTCTTGCATAGGAGAATGCCATGCAATGCCCCGGACAGGACAACCGATACTGGGATGGTGAGGCGGTTTTCGAAGTCTCCTGTCCCCACTGCGGCAACGAGCTGGAATTCTTTAAAGATGACAGCCAACGCAGCTGCAAAAAATGCGGGAACCGTGTTCTTAATCCGCGCATCGATTTCGGATGCGCAGCTTATTGTTCCCATGCAGAGCAGTGCCTGGGTGCCATGCCCCCTGAACTCCTGGCCAAACAGAAAAATCTTTTCAAAGACAAGCTTTCCCTGGCTGTCCGTAAACAGTTTGTCGGCAGAGAAGAGCTCTTCAAAAAGGCATGTCTCTGCACAGAGATCGCGGAAAAACTCTGCAAGGAAGAACAACGTGGCGACATGGCTGCCGTGCTTGCCGCCGCCCTTCTCCTTGACATAGAAACACCTGGCGCCTTGCTTGAAGAATTAAAGGCAGATCCCAAAATGATCGCGGCCGTAAACAGACTGCTGGGCCATCAGCCGCCAGACACTGACGAAGAACAGGCTTCGGCCGACATCTTCAACGATGCCTGCCTGCTCACCGAACTGCAGTCGGCGCCACAGACACAAGCGAATCCTTCGTTCAGGACAGCAAGCGGAAGCAAGGTCAGCAAAGAACTTTAAAAGGAACATCCTGTTCAATGTAACTAAAATATCCTCGTCCTCAAACCAAGTTTGGAAACAAGAATGAATTACGAGTGAGTTACCCGCTAAGTGGGAGCGGATTTATCCGCGAATGGAGCTCGGCGCGTTCTATATGTCTGGTTGCATAGCACAGAGGCCGTTCTCGGACAACTCATCTCCCACAGAGGGAAAGGACCTTTTCTTGTACTTCTGCGGTGCGATATTCATTATCCGAAATTCGATATTTTCATCATAACTTTTGCTTTCCCAACTGAGCACAGACATGATCGGCAAATCCAGTTCCGGCCTCCTTATGGACATTGAAAACAAGATCAATTCCTGCCTCTTTTAATAATTCGATCTGGTCGTCAAAGGTAACAATGGCAGCAATGGTCCCTTCCGAAGTTATTGTTCTGATTCTTTTCGCAGCATAGACGTTCGCCTCAAAACTCGGCATGGCAAGCATTACCACCTTGATCTGGCTGCCCTGCAGCTGTATCCGTTCCCAAAAATCATAATCTGTTGCATCCCCCTGGATCACATTCAACCCTTTGGCACAATGACGCGCCACTGTTTGCTGGTCGAAATCGAGTCCTATTACTTTCTTTCCATAACGATGATGCAGATTCTCATAGGCCGCAGCTCCGAGGCGACCCATCCCGAAAACGACTGCTTCAGCATCTCCTGGCGAAACAACCCGGTCATCGGGTAAACGCTCTTTTGTCTCAAAACGTCTGAGAAAAACATGCAGCATTCCATAAATACTGTAGGCGGCACTGTTGAGAGGAGATGCCAGAACAAAGGTCAGGGAGAGGGACAAGGCAAAGATGATCAGCCACTCGCTGCTCAACCAACCTTTTGCCGCTGCCAAGGCACCGATAATCAGACCAAATTCGCTGTAGGTGGCCAGACTGAGGGAAGCAAGGGTGGAAGTTCGTGCTCTCAGTTTAAAACGGGCTAGAAAAAGATAAAACAGGGCAATCTTAAAGGGAACAGCCAGGACCAGAAGCAGAGAAACACCGAAAGTGGACAGACTCGGCATACCGGAGAGACCGATGGTGAGAAAAAAACCGACCAGCAACAGATCTTTGAAGCTGAGTATGGCTTTGGCCAGTTCATTTGTTTTCGGATGCCCTGCCAGGAGCATGCCGACAAGAAGCGCACCCAGATCAGGTTTCATGCCGACCGACTCAAAAAGCTGAGCACCGGCAATGGGAATCAGCAGCCCCAGAAGGATCAGAAGTTCACCGTGACCGCTTCGATTCATCAGACCAAGGATGGGACGTCGCAAAAAAATCAGGCCGAACAGAAAAACGGCCCAGGGAGATGGGATTTTGCCGCTGGACAGGGTGAGGAAGAAAACAGCAAAAAAATCCTGAAGGATCAAGATACCGATGGCTATCTGGCCATGTTTTGAATTCATTTCCCCTTTTTCTTCCAGCACCTTTACCGTAAAAACCGTGGAAGAAAAACTGAGAGCAAAAGCGATGAGAAGGGAAATCTGCCAACCCAGGCCACTGAAGAGAGAAAGACCGGTATAGGAAAGCAGATACACCATGGTGCCGAGGAAGGCCACAACAACAGCCATGTGCATGGAAGCCACTGCCCAGATCTGAGGTTTTAACAGACTCTTGACACGAACCTTGAGCCCGATACTGAACAGAAGAAGCATGACACCGGTATCAGCAAGCTCCTGAAGGTTATCTCCACCCTGTACACCAAAACCATTGAGGACAAAGCCCGCCGCAAGAAAGCCAAGCAAGGGGGGCAACCCCAGCTGTTTCAACAGGAACCCAAGAATAAAGGCCACCAGAATCATGAAAGCATCCATCAATCACCTCTTTTGGGGAAGAATATACTGAACAAAAAAGAAGCCCTCAGAAAACACCTCCTTTCATCTACCTTGCAGAAACTGTCACGAAAAACATACGCGAGTGCTCTGCCCCTAATATTTTGTTATTGTATCACATTTTTCTGCAGGTCTCCAACGCTTCGTTCAGCTTCGAACTGTTTTCATCAGACATAGTTGACTACTCTTCCGGCAGCCTATGAAAAATTGTGGCTTGTTTCTATTCGTTACCATTTACCGATGGAAATCACGTTTCCCGAGACGATAATATCTGTACCGCACATATTGCCGCCATGATTGATAACTATTTTCAAAAAAAAGACATCTCTTTGACCCAGGTCAAGGAGATAGTGTGATAATGTGATAGAGTGGAAGCATAGAGAAACAACACTTCCCCTTCATTCAACGAGGATACTGATATGAAAATCATGCGAAAAATTATCGAGATTGACGAAGAACTTTGTAACGGCTGCGGCCTTTGCGTACCTGACTGTGCAGAAGGATCTCTGGTCATCATCGACGGCAAGGCCAGGATGGTGTCAGATAAACTCTGTGACGGCCTTGGCGCCTGTCTCGGCTCCTGTCCCACCGGGGCCCTGCAGATCATCGAACGAGAGGCTGAGGACTTCGACGAAGAAGCCGTGGAAAAACACCTGGCAGAGCAAAAGTACAAGGCAACACCCCCCAAGCCCTCCGGTTGTCCCTCTGCCCAGATCAAGACCTTTGCGCCCCAGACTCCATGTCAGGGAGCCAACAGACCGATTATGGGGGCAGGAGGCGGTGCCTCGGCGCTGACACATTGGCCGGTGCAGATCCGTCTGGTTCCGCACACTGCTCCCTTTCTTCAGGGTGCTGACCTTTTGGTTGCAGCAGACTGTTGCGCAGTATCGGCACCGAACTTCCAGCAGGATTTTCTTACCGGCAAAATAGTAATGATGGGTTGTCCCAAATTTGATGACGCTGAAATGTATGTCCAGCGCTTTAGCGAGGTTATCGCCAACTGTAACCTCAACAGCCTTACCATCCTGATCATGGAAGTGCCATGCTGCTCTTCCATGAACGGAATCATCAAACAGGCCATGGAGCGTGCAGGCAAAAGTGTCCCCGTGGAGCAGATCACCATTTCCACTCAGGGCACAGTCCTGGAACGAAAGAACTGGTAATCGGTCACACTATTCAGGTGACCGATCAGGCTTTTTTTATAGGAGCGGATTTAGCCGCGAACGGGGCCTGGCGCGGTCCGCTCCTCTGTTCCAGCTGCTGGGGGACTGTTCGCGGCTGCAGCCGCTGCAACGTGTAGAGTTTCTTCTCCTACGTGTTTCTCTTCCATTGGAGACGCAAACAATTGCCCTCTTGAAAGACGTGCAGGCCAAAAGGCTGCAGCAACTGAAACAACGGCCTGCCCAATAAAAACAGTTCTTCCCTGAGAACAACCTCGGAATCTTCGACAGCTTTATTACGAAAACTCAAGTCAGTATTGACCGATGCTTCCAAGTCAGCAACTGTTTGTTCCGTATCTTCCTCAAGAGCACGGGAAAGAGAGACAAAATCAGGGAGGGAACAGGTACTGTTATGTGCTCTGACCAGTTCCTGCAACGGTTCATCTTCTTCAAGAATATCCAGTCGGGAAAGAAGATCTGTTTCCACCAGGGCAAGGCTTTCTTCAGGATCCCAGCATTTCAGAGTCTTACATGCCAGAGGACGTTTTTCATAAATAGAACAGCCCCTTGTGAGGGGATCGTAGTAGCAGCAGGTCCACTCCGTGCCCGTTCCCCGTAATTTGACAATCTCAACCTTTGTCGGTTGTACCCTGTCTGTACGAGGATTGTGCGCAAACTCCCCCTTGCGGATAGTGATAAGATCCTGGCGCGGGATCAGGCCCTCGCGCAACAGAAAAAGATCCTCTCCATGCAGGGCAGCGCCTCCTTTGGTACAGCAGATTCCGCATTGCTTGCAGGATGTTTGCCGTACCCTGTTCTTTCTCCCTGTTGCCGGCACCAGCCCCATCTCTTCTCCTTTTCCGGCCTCTACAGAAGCACATCGTTTTTTGATTATTCTTCCCATTATATACTGTATTCGCCTGCATCAAGCATCTCTTTTCCCATATCAAACAAAGGTGAGAGACAAGCAGACATGCAAGAACACGAGAAACAGATTCACTTTAGCTTTACAGAAAATTATGCTACAGTTTTAAATTCTCGAGTCAATAATCACCTCTTTCCATTCACCAATAAAAAAAATGATTCCTTCCACAGCACTCACAGCCTGCCCTGTATGCGATCTGCTCATGCAAAAGGTGGAAGCACCTGCTGGAAAAAAAGTGTACTGCCCCAGATGCAATACCCCCATGTATCAGCAGAAAACAGACTCTGTCACCAAAGTCATTGCCATCACCTTCAGCGGCCTGATTGCCTACACTCCTGCTATCTTCCTGCCTCTGTTGACCCTGGATGCCATGGGTATGAGCAAGAGCGGCTCTATATTCAGCGCCTTTCTCAGTTTTTACCACCAGAAATATTTTTTTGTAGCGGTGATGGTCTTTCTCACCAGTATTTTTTTCCCTCTCTTTAAGCTGAGTCTCCTCTTTTCCGTAGCCTTACAGATCAAACTGCGCATTTACAGCCCGTCGCTTCCCTACCTCCTTCGAACGGCTCATCACCTTGACGAATGGGGCATGCCAGAGATCTATCTAATCGGTGTATTTGTCACTATTATCAAGATCAGCAGTATGGCGACCATCCATTACGACCTTGGCTTTTTCTGTTTTCTCTTTCTTGTCCTAACCACCATTGCCTCCGCATCCGCTTTGGATTCCAGAACCTTCTGGCGTGATATAGAACAAATAAAGACCTTCTCCCAGGAACCCCTGTCTCATGACAACTGAATTCCACTCCAGACAAACGGCAATGGCTGCAGGACTCATGTGCTGCCACGACTGCGGAAAACTGGTTACTGCAGACAAGACACCTGAACATGGTGTCCTGGCCTGTCCACGCTGTGACGCCTCCATACACTATCGAAACATCAATGCTGTGCCACGAACCTGGGCTCTGATTCTCACAGCTGCCATCCTCCTTTTTCCGGCAAACCTGCTGCCCATCATGCGTGTAGATTTTTTGGGCTCCCAGGAACATTCGACTATCATGGACGGCATCCTCTATTTTTTTCATTCAGGAGAATACGGCATAGGCCTCATTATTTTCATTGCTTCTGTTCTGGTCCCCCTCTTTAAAATAATCGGCATGATCCTTATTCTCCTTTCCATCCGATTCAAATGGAAGACCTGGCTTCGTCATAAGACCATAATTTTTCGCTTTATTCAATTTGTCGGTCGCTGGTCCATGCTCGATATCTTTGTCATCGCATTAATGTCAGCACTCGTTGATTTTGGCACCTTCACCTCAACCCAGGCCGGCCCTGCTGCCACGTATTTTACTGCTGTGGTCATGTGTTCCATGTTTGCTGCCATGACCTTTGACCCCAGGCTACTCTGGGATGCCTGACAACAAACATCAACCTTCAGCCTCTACCTCAACACATATTATGGAACGTCCAATCGTTAAAACGAAAAAAGGCATTTCTCCCATCTGGATCCTTCCCCTTGTCGCCCTTCTCATCGGAGGCTGGCTCCTTTACAAAGATTTCCAGGAATCCGGAATAATGATCACAGTACGGATAAAAGATGCCAACGGTCTCACTATCGGCAAAACTCAAGTGATGTTCAAAGGACTCCCTGTGGGAACATTGAAGGGATTTCAAGTGACTCCTGACCTGCAACACATTGACGCCCGGATAGAAATGGCCAAAGAAGCAAAGGAAAAGCTGACAAGCGACACCAAATTCTGGGTAGTCCGCCCAGAAGTATCAATGAATCGCATCACAGGGCTTGATACTCTGGTCAGCGGCAGTTACTTTGAAGTTCAGCCCGGAATCAAAACAGATCAATCCCATTTTTTTAACGCCCTTGACGAACCACCGCCTCTCTCGGAACGCGTACCAGGACTGCACCTGACCCTGCAATCCCCCCACTCCACTTCCCTTTCTCCGACTTCTCCTGTACTCTTCAAAAAAGTTGAAGTGGGAGAGGTAATCTCCGAAACCCTGCAGAAAGATGGTTCCATAGAAACCAAGATCATCATCTATCCGCAATTCATGAGTCATATCACCACAAACAGTCGTTTTTATCTCAGCAGCGGTATTCAGCTCCAGGCAGATCTGCCAAAAATTTCCTTACAGGTCGAACCGATCAAGGCCATTATCAGGGGTGGTGTCAGTGTGGAAACCGTTCCCGGAGGGAAAACAATTGACGACAAGACAAAAGAATTTCCTCTTTTCAAAGACCAGCAAACGGCTCAACAAGCCGATGACATTGAAATACAGCTTACCTTTTCTGTTGATCACGGACTGGAGACCGGTGCTGACATCCGCTATCAGGGCGTTAAAATCGGAGCAGTTACCCAGATAGAGCTTGAGGATGATCTCAAAACTGTCAGGGCAAAAGCCCATATCGATAAATCCCTGAATCGCCTGCTCAACGAAAATACCTATATATGGGCTGTCAGCCCCAGGTTCAGTCTGGCTGGGGTCTCCAACCTTGATACGGTAATCAGGGGACCTTATCTTAACCTGATCCCCGGCAGTGGTAAGCCTGCAAAAGTATTTCAGGTACGCGATGCAAGACCGGTAAATCTGCCTGAGAGTAACGGACTGAACCTCATCCTGCAAACAGACCGTCTTGGCTCCCTCGGATACGACAAACCGGTTTATTATCGCCAGGTACAGGTCGGTCATACAACCGGCTACGAACTCTCAGCCACCGGCCAGAATGTGCTCATCTATCTCAACATCCATGAACCCTACGTTAACCTGATTCGGGAAAATACCATGTTCTGGAACATCAGCGGCCTCCGCATCAAGGGAGGATTGATGACATCGATGAAAATCAGTACCGAATCCATGGCAGCAATTCTGGATGGAGGAATCTCGTTCAGTACCCCGGAAAAAGAGGATATGGGAAACCGTGTAGCCAACGGTCACCACTTCACCCTCCATTCCGACGCGGATGATGCCTGGCTCAATTGGAGCCCGGCCCTGGAGCTGGGAGCACTTCCGGATAAACTGATCCAAGAACAGCCCAAAAAAGACGAAACGCCCACTTCCTCAAAGTAGGGGTATATGCAAACTTCTCACCAGCCATACGGCATCTCAGTGCGGATACAGGTAAATTGGAAATTGCACTGGAGCCGGTTCAAGAATTTCTCAAAAGTATCTCCGCGCGTACCACATTGTGCCATTGTTTATTGTCAGGTATTGTTATAGAATTCTTATAAGAGCAATTTCGGTTCAATTAATACAAGACAATGCCAAACCTGTCGTGAGGCAGGGACGGAAAGCTACGGATCTGCATCAGACAGCCGGGCTACCTTGCAATGAGGTGGTTCGGCTTTTTTATTTTGACCAAGAAGGACAATCCACCTCACCAAAATCGATATCCAGAAGAAACACCATACTAACAACAGTTGTGTATCAGGCCTCTAACAAGAAGACAGAGAAGGAACAGGCAGCGTCACACAGATATTCACTTTTTTTCTTTATCTCTTTTCATGTTGAAACGGTTCCACCAATACCCGAGTAAGGCGGATCCACCAAAACAATTCACCTCTATCAGCAAGTATCAGGTACACCGTTCATGAATCCTGCGGAGATAATATTGCATGCTATCGCTTCAGTGCCATCAGTTACGACCTTGAGCTGACTAAGTTTACAGGAGTACTTTTCTGCTCATCAAATATAAAAAAACAAGGAGGTGATGTGAAAAAAGCTGTTTGGTAACGAGTGGTCAGAAAGACAACTATAAAAAAAACAAAGGACTGTGAAATGAACAAAAAAAATAATCTGCTTATTAAGTCGATTAAAGTCTGCATTATGTTGCTTGTAGGGGCCACGTCTACGGTCGTTTTTGCACAGCAGGGGAAAGTCATTTCCAGCTATGGACCAACGAATCAGACCGAGACCTTTGATCAAATCAAAGCATCACGCATGGCGGTGAAAGGTGAGCGCGCCAACCTGCAAAAGGAGTTATTAACCTCACGCTATGACCTTGCAAAGAAGACCGCCAAAGACGTCATGTCAGGAGGAAAGCCCCTCCCACTTGGACCGACAGCTAACCTTCAAGGATCAACCTGGGGCGCTCTCGACAAAATGACCCCCGAACAGATCAAAGCAAAGGGAGTGTTCCCGTACAAACCCCTGCCGTTTGCTGATCACGCAGAGGGAGGCATGCTCTTCCCGGAGATGATCACAAAGGCTTTACCGCGGCTGGTTCGCTTTGACTTGGATTTCGATCTGCCCGAGCATATCCTGCCGGACCCAGCCCCGGCAATTTTCCTGACCACCCGCCCCGACCTTGGTGATGTGGCAAAGGGACGACTCGTTACCATCGACAATTACTATGAGATTTTTAACGGTATCCTGAATCCCAAACAGCTCGAAGGCCTGCGCCTCCTGGTAACTCAGTTTCCCCAACAGCAATTCAACGCGACAGAAGACCGGCGTACCGACAGGCCCAGTCTGGGTGTAACCTGTTTCGACTGTCATGCCAATGGTCATACCAACGGTGCAAACCATCTTGTTGGCGACATCAGGCCGCAGGAATTCAGACATCGCATCGAAACCCCTACCCTGCGAGGAGTGAATGTGCAGCGACTCTTCGGTTCCCAGCGGGCATTGAAAACAGTAGAAGACTTCACCGAATTTGAGCAGCGCGCAGCCTACTTCGACGGCGACCAGTGCATGGCTGCAAAAAAAGGGGTAAATGTTCTTGAGAGAGGATCACAGGTACATTTCATGGCTGAATTCCTGGCACTGCTTGATTTTCCACCGGCAGCCAAGCTCGACATTTATGGCGAACTTGATCAAGCCAAGGCTACCCCCAGTGAACTGCGCGGCGAAGAAATTTTCAACGGCAAGGCCCGATGCTCCACATGCCACCCAGCTCCCTACTACACAGACAACAGCATGCATGATCTCAAGGCTGAGCGGTTTTACAAGATGGAAATGGCAAATGGAATGATGATGGCCCACGACGGTCCTATCAAGACATTCCCCTTGCGAGGTATCAAGGACTCTCCCCCCTACATGCACGACGGGAGATGTTTCACCCTTGAGGATACGGTGGAGTATTTCAATCTTATCCAAGAACTTCACTTGAAGGACCAGGAGAAGACCGACCTGGTCGCCTTCCTGCGTTCTTTATAAGGAGAGTCTGTAGGCAGGCAAACGAGGGGGGCTTCTGTCCCCCCCCTCGTTCCTATGAGATGAACACAAGTTCAATAACAAGAAGGTGCGTCACTGAAAACAAGTCCACCCGGTTCTTTTGCAACTGGTGCAGCTTTGCTCATTTATGCCGGAAAGAGCCATTGCTCCTGTGTGTTTTCAAGTCCAACTCCAGGTACCCCGCCCAAACTGTCGATATCCGTATTGCACCCTTGACCGCATACGGCAAGAGATTCACAATACAACAAAAATAATACGTATAATCAAGCCGTTCCTCTTTTTTTTCTTTGAGTGTAAATATCTTCTTTTGCATGCAGAACGTGTGATACAGTAAACTTGTGTCTGTGCTCGACCTTCTTATGAAAAAGGTCGTTCCTCCAATCAGGGAAAACAGATGAACAATTTTTTCAAATGAATTTCCACTGTGCACAATTTTGCCGAGTGATCCTACAATGTGCGTCCACATTACTGAGGATCATTTCATTAGCCGCTTTCAAGCAAAATGCTGGAAAGTGATTTGCAGTTATTTCACCCGAAGAAGGAGAATAATGAAGAATAGGTACAAGGCATTTCTGATGGGCTCGACACTGGCTATTACCGCTATGACTCTGACAGTCACCACCATGACGGCCACGGCCACGACAATGGTCAAAAAAGAAGGTGTGGAAAGCCATAACGAGGCCTGGGCTCAGCATTTTCCTCTGCAGTATGATTCCTGGAAACAAACAATCCAGAGTGAACGGATCGATGATATGCTCGCCAAAAAACCGCAACTGGCTGTACTCTGGGCCGGATATGGTTTTGCCAAGGATTATAATGCCCCACGCGGCCATTTCTACGCCGTCCAGGACAACATCAACTCTCTGCGTACAGGTGCCCCGGTAGGACCAATAACCGGACCGATGCCCACGGCCTGCTGGAGCTGCAAATCTCCGGATGTGCCGCGCATGCTGGAGAAAGTAGGTGAGATGGAGTACTTTACCGGCAAATGGGCCAAGTACGGTGACGAGATCGTCAATCCCATAGGCTGTGCCGACTGCCATGACAGTCAGACCAGCGAGTTGGCCCTGTCCCGTCCCTACCTTAAAACAGCATTAGTAGCCAGCGGTGTGAAGCTCGAGGAGATCACCCGGAATGACATGCGTTCCCTGGCCTGTGCCCAATGCCATGTTGAGTACTACTTCAAGAAAACGGAATGGACTGACAAAGACGGTAACCAGAAGACCGCAGCCGTAGTCACTCTCCCCTGGGCCAATGGGCTCAGCGCCGAAGCCATGGAAAAATACTATGATGAAATAGAGTTCAAAGACTGGACCCACCAAATCAGCAAGACGCCGATGCTCAAAGCCCAACACCCCGGTTACGAGCTCTACAAGACCGGTATTCATGCCCGCAGTGATGTCTCCTGCGCCGACTGCCATATGCCAAGCAAGAACAAAGACGGCAAAAAGTACTCCGATCATAACCTCCAGAGCCCGCTCAACGATATCGGGGACACCTGCCTCAACTGTCATGACAGGTCTGAAGAAGAATTCCGAACCATTGTTGAACAGAAACTGCAGCGCAAGGAGCAGTTGATGGAGATAGGCATGGACAACCTGGCCAAGGCCCATCTCGAAGCTGGTAAAGCCTGGGAGTTGGGAGCAACTGAGGCTGAGATGGCCGATATTCTCAAGGATATCAGGCACGGCCAGTGGCGCTGGGATTACTCCATCGCCAGTCATGCTTCCTTTTTCCATGCCCCTGAAGAAACCCTGCGTCTACTGGCCGTGTCTAATGAAATTGCTCAGTCCGCACGTCTGAAACTGGTCAAGATCCTTGCCAAGTATGGGGCTGTTGAATACATGGCTCCGGATTTTTCCACCAAAGAAAAGGCCCAGGGACTCGCCGGCGTGCCTTTGGCCAAGCTGGTCGCTGAAAAGCAGCAGTTCAAGGCCACCCTGCTTCAGGAGTGGAACCAACAGGCAGTCAAGAACGGGACTCTGAACCTTGACTCCCGCAAGGGCATGAGTGACAAAAGCTCTTACTCAAATTAAATCTTCTTTCTGCCCGGAGTTACCGGATGTTCAAAAAGGCCCTGACCGGAACTCATTCCGGCCGGGGCTTTTTGCATCCAGAGTAGCCTAATTCGGGAAATAGCTGCTGACAGCCAAGTATTACTAATCAGGCGACAGATATCTCTCCGGGAGTGCACACGTTAAGATACCAGCCTGCTAGTTCCAGTTGAATTTAAGAAGAACCCGACGTACACTAGTAGTGTTTCCTGCCATTGTATATTGATAATAAATTTTTTCTACTGCGTAAGGAATAAGATAAAGAAAGACCGACCACCATAAAGGAGTAAAGATGGACAGACGCAATTTCTTAAAACAGGTAGCGGTGTTTTCCAGCGGCATCCTCCTCGCAGAACCGGTATTCCGGATCACCCCCGATCTGCTGGCTGCTGAAGCAGTGGCTCCGATACTCAGCATTGGCACCGGAAAGAACTATACGTCTCTGGTATCTTCGGTGTTGCAGCCCCTGGGAGGAATGGCTGCCTTTGTCAAACCCGGCGACCATGTGGTCATCAAACCCAATATAGGCTGGGATCGACGTCCTGAACAGGCAGCAAACACCCATCCGGAAATCGTCAGGGCGGTGGTGGAACTGGCCATTATGGCCGGAGCAAAAACAGTGCAGGTCTTTGACCGCACCTGCAACGAAGAACGGCGCTGCTATGTGAACAGCGGCATCAAACCGGCCCTTGACGCCATGGACAGCCGCAAGGTTCAATGTAACTACATCGATGAGAGAAAATTCATTCCTGTGACCATTGAAAAAGGAAAATCCATCAACAAGTGGTCCTTTTACAAGGATGCCCTGCAGGCCGACTGCTATATCAATATCCCGGTGGCCAAACACCATGGTTTGGCGCGACTCACCCTCGGTATGAAGAACACCATGGGGGTAATTGGCGGCAACCGCGGCAAAATCCACGGCAACATGGGACAGAACCTTGCCGACCTGAACACGGTAATCCGCGCCAACCTGACCATCATAGACGCCACCAGAATTCTTCTCCGCAACGGTCCCCAGGGCGGTAGCCTCAAAGACGTTAAGGTACTCGATACAGTCCTGGCTTCACCCGATCCGGTGGCTGCCGACGCCTACGCCACCACCCTGTTTGGCCTCAAACCTGATGAGATAGATTCCACCAGGGCTGCCGCAGAAATGGGACTGGGAGAGATGGATCTCAATAAAATGGATATCCGGACGGTATAGGTACAGTATGGCGACCCAAATCACCCTGCGCACCTGCCGCAAACTATCCCAGGTCCTCTTCCTTTTCCTTTTTCTTCTTCTCTTT
>Ga0180007_10003879_pt1 | contig 16243 bp, 20 predicted proteins | sample MM_PC_MetaG_FD_121122 | JGI IMG/M metagenome (GOLD analysis project Ga0180007, IMG submission 121122) | Groundwater microbial communities from the Aspo Hard Rock Laboratory (HRL) deep subsurface site, Sweden - MM_PC_MetaG | ecosystem: Environmental > Aquatic > Deep subsurface > Groundwater... | reverse complement strand
TCCCATCGGCGATTCTGGCTCTGGTTCAGGTATTGTCATTCCTAAAGGTAAAAACGCTCTTATCATAAGTATAAGTAATAGAGCTAAAGATGACGAGTGGTTTCAAAACATCTTAAAAAGCATTGAAATTACAGAATTAACCGGCGCTTGTGGCTAATATCTTTTTATTTAAAATAGGGGTTTTAAAATAGGGATAGACCCGAATCGGGTCTATCCCTAATTGAAAAAAAAGGTAAAATGGGGATATGCCGAGGTTTATTTATACCCTCTTTTTAATACTTTTCGGAAACTTGCTTTTTTTGCTGTATTTATTCCTTTTTGTACCCCCACAAAAACCATTGTCCCTTTTGCTTTTTTTCGGCGCTTTGCATTTGTTCTTGTCTTTGCTTTTATCTTTAATCTTTTTTTTGATTTCTCACAAAAAATATAAGAAATTTAATACATCAAACAAAATCTTTAGAAAGTTTTTTCGCCGAGTTTTTTTGGGGCTGTTCTTACTTCTTGCCGTTAAAGCTCTTTTGGTCTTTGATATTTATACTCTAGTTAATGCGGTCCTTATAAGCCTTTTTGTTTTGGTAACATACCTTCTTTTGGAATTAAAAATGCGCCTACCATCTCGCGGTACTATTTGATAAAATATAACCAATGCCTATAAACGAAGAACAAACAGCTCACCGTCAACACCCTGTTCCCCAAAATATTATGAGTGTTGAGTTTAAACTTGTGGGGGACCTTACTGTCCGCCAGTTTATGTATTTGGTAATGGGGGGTATAACGGTGTATTTAGCCTTTATTTCAAAGATTAATTTTTTGTGGAAATGGGGTTTAATTTTCTTTGGGGGTTTTGGCAGTTTAGCGCTTGCGTTTGTGCCTTTTGGGGACCGCGGTTTAGACCAATGGATTAAAAATTTTATAAAAAGTGTAACAATGCCTACCCAGAGGGTTTGGCGAAAAACGCAAGGTATTTCGGAACACTTTTTGGCGGATTATGCCGAATCTTTAAAGAGGGAAGTGGTGGCTTTGGCTCCGGCAAGAAGTAGGCGGGCTATAACCGACTATTTTGAAGGACCAAAAACCCCCCCAGACTTTTTAAGGGATACGAAGGAAGAGGCGTTTTTAAAAAGGATTAATTTTGATGTGGAAGTTCCCGCCCATTTAAAAAGTTCCGTTACAACTATAGCTCCCCCCAAAACAGCTGTTTCTTTGGAGGAGGATTTGCCGAAAAAAGAAATTCAAAAACCTCTTGAAATTCAAAAACGGTTTGAAGCTATGGAAACCGCTGTAGGAAGAACTTTAAAACACATTCCTTTAGAGGGTGAAATTGTGCTTCCCAAACGGACAAGACCAATAAAAGCTATTTTAGCCCCTAAAAGTGATTTGGAAGATTCTTCTAAGCACACGCAGGATATTTTAAAGCAAGTAGAGGAGTTAAGAAAAGTTTTGAGAAGAGCGGAGGAGAAATTTTCTCCCGAAGGGGCGGTTCTTCCCGCGCATGAGTTAATTTTGGGAGATACAGAGGACACGCAGGCAAAAGAAAACGAACTGCGCGAAATAGTAGCGGTGTTAAAAAAGGAAAACAAAAACTTGTCAGGAGAGATAGATAGTTTAAAAAAGCAGATGCAGGGATTGGATAAAACCAAAGAGACCTATAAAACGCAGGTCTCCTCTTACGCGCAAAAGATTAAAGATTTGGAGGGGAGAAAGAATTTGGTGGAAGAAACGATACAAACAAAGGTTGTGGATACCCCCAAACCTCCGCAAGGGGTTATGGAGAATGCGGAGATGGTTAAGAAATTAAGCGAGGTTGTGGTTAAAGGGCAGGGGGATATTGCGAGTAAGAAAAAGAAAGAGGAAGCGGGGACTGCTCCTAATGTTATTTGGGGAACGGTAAAAGATAAACAGGGGCATTTGCTGGAGAACGCCACTCTTATAATAAGGGACGATAACGATATTCCTATTAGAGCTTTAAAAACCAACCAGTTAGGGCAGTTTATAGGCGCCACCCCGCTTTCTAACGGTTCTTATAAAATAGAAGTGCTAAACAATGAGAATTCTTTTGCTATAATGGATATAACTTTAGAAGGCAAACCGTTAAAAGCGTTGGAGTTTTTGGCGATTAACAAATGACGAAAATACTTGCCTCAACACAAGAACATTTGGATATAGAAGATATAAAAGACAGCACCCTTGTTTTAAAAAATGGCGGGGCGGCTATGGTTTTGCAAACAACGGCTGTAAATTTTGACCTTTTATCTGTTAGGGAACAGGATGCGGCTATAGCGGCTTTTAGTTCTATGCTAAACTCTTTGTCTTTTCCTATTCAAATTATAGTTCGTAGCAAGAAAATGGATATTTCAAAATACATTGAAAATGTGCGAAAGGTTGAAAGCTCGCAACAGGAACCTAAATTAAAAGACCAAACTAAAAAGTATATAAAATTTGTGGAGGAGTTGGTTACAAAAAATGAGGCTTTGGACAAAAACTTTTATGTGGTTATTCCATACAACACTATTTCCGTAACCCCCGGGAGCTCCCCTTTTTCGTGGATATACAGTCTCCTTGGCGCAAACACCAAAAAGAAAACTCATGTGGATGTTGGGGGTGTTTTAAATGCGGCTAAAGTTCAGCTGGAACCTAAAAGAGACCATTTAATCAAAGAGTTTACGCGAATGAATATAAAAGCGCGGCAAATGACTACGGAAGAACTAGCAAGCCTTTTTTATGATATATATAATCCAGGCAGCGCGCGGTTTCAGAAAGTTAGGCAGAACATTTCGGATTACACCACAACATTAGTTGAACCAAAATTAGAATGAACAAAAAAAGCAGTATTAAAGAAACAGCCAAAACTTTTGATAAACTATCTGCGGGGATGCTAACGGTAAGGGATATTATAGCGCCAAGCGCCATTGAGGTGGACTTTAATTTTATTAAGGTGGGGGAAAAATATTTTAGGACATTGTTTGTTTCTGGGTATCCGCGGTTTGTTGGCGCAAACTGGCTTGCGCCGGTAATAAATTACGACCATTCGCTGGAAATTTCAATGTTTTACTATCCAGTGGAAGCGCGGGGAGTGTTGGACGATTTGCGAAGAAAAATAGCGGAAATGGAAGCCACTTTAAATGCAGATACCGAAAGAGGCAGGATTGTGGATCCCGGAGTTACAGCGGCTTTGGAAGACGCTAAATCTTTGCAAGAGCAATTGGTTAAAGGTATTGAAAGATTTTTCCAGTTTTCCTTTTATATAACTATTCCTGCCGATTCTTTGGAAGAATTAAATAGCGTAACAAGAAAGGTGGAGGCTACATTGGGCTCTTTAATGCTTATATCCAAAATGTGTACTTTGCAAATGGAAGAGGCTTTTCAATCAACAATCCCAACTTGCATTGACAAATTGTTGATAACGCGAAATATGGATACCACTAGTGTAGCCACAACTTTTCCTTTTACCTCAAGCGAACTTACAGCCAACGAAGGGATTTTGTATGGGGTAAACAAGCATAATGGTTCTCTGGTTATATTTGACCGCTTTACCTTGGAGAATGCCAATTCGGTTATTTTTGCAAAAAGCGGCGCTGGAAAAAGTTATTTTGTTAAGCTGGAAGCGATGCGTTCCATTTTGTTTGGAACGGACATAATAGTTATAGACCCCGAGGCGGAATATGAAAAGCTCTCAAAAACTTTAGGCGGGGACTATATTAGCTTTTCTGTTGGTAGTTCTGCCAAAATAAACCCATTTGATTTGCCGCCCTACGAGGGTGGGGACGAGGAGAACCAGCTAGGTTTAAAGATACTTACCTTGCATACGCTTTTTAAAATAATGCTTGGAAATATGAGCGCCACCGAAGAAGCTATTTTGGATAGGGCTTTGATGATGACTTATAAAATAAAGGGCATAACGCAAGACCCGCAAACGCATAAAAACGAACCCCCCATTTTAGAGGATTTGTACAAAGTGCTTTTGGGTATGGAAGAAACGGAAGCGAAAAGTATTTCAGAACGGTTGGAAAGGTATGTTAAGGGTTCTTTAATGGGAGTTTTTGACCAGAGGTCTACGGTAAATATTAAAAGTTCCTTTACCGCCTTTTCGGTAAGAGAGCTTGAAGATATTTTGCGTCCGGTGGCAATTTATATAATTTTGGATTTTATTTGGACGAGAATTAAATACAACTTAAAAAAGAGGATATTGGTTGTAGATGAGGCGTGGTATCTTATGCAAAACGAAGACTCGGCAAGCTTTTTATATTCCATAGCAAAACGCGCCCGAAAATATTATTTAGGTTTAACCACAATAACGCAAGATGTGGGGGATTTTTTGAAAAGCGGGTATGGAAAAACTATTGTGACTAACTCTTCTATGCAAGTGTTGTTAAAACAGCACCCTGCGTCTATTGACCAGCTTGCGGAGGTGTTTTATTTAAGCGAGGGCGAAAAGAGGCTTCTTCTTTCGGCGGGGATTGGCGAAGGGCTGTTTTTTGCGGGAAATAACCATGTGGCTATGCAAATAATAGCTTCGGAAGACGAACATAAAGTTATAACCACTGACCCTAAAGAAATAATCAAAATGAGAGAGGAAGAAAAAGGAATAGCGGATAAAATGAGGGGTGAACCTGTTCCACCTGTTCCGCAAAAACCTGCGGTTCCCGTCCCGCTATTGTCTAAAGCAGTTCAACCCCCAACATATACGCCTGCGCAGAGACCTATACCAGAGGTAAAAAGAGATTTTCCAAAACCTACCGTTTTAGAGAATAAACCAAGCGAAGGACCAAAAGAACCTCCGCATATCCCCGTTCCCCCTGTGGTATCCAGTATTCAATAAAGGTAGTAGCGACATCCTATGTCGCCTTATTTGGTTTCTGGATTTGTTTTAATGTCTTTTAAGGAGTTTCCTTTGAAAAAGGAGACTCCTTTGTCTGTCTTTCTGGGAATTTTTGAGTTTGCTTTGGAAAGATATATTTGTTACTCTAATTAAGATATGATTACACTTTGGAATTCGGATCAGGAAAAAGATTTCTTTATTAAATCTCTTGAGTTTGCCACACCAGAACAACTCTTTTATGTCACCAAAGATAGAAAGTTCCTAGCTTATTGGCCCAAAAACTATGAGGGGGTAAAGACAACTTTACAAAGTAGAAATTCATTAATTGGGGCTTATACAAAAACCTGAAAATATTTTAATGATTATTGAAGTTAAAATGTCTGTAGTTAGGAATTGGGAATTTACCCCAACAACTAGAGGTTTAACTTGTATTGGCGACTATAAAACCCATCAAGGCAATCCGGGATTTTTACGGTCAGATACGATGCTAAAAGCTATTGGCAAAAGTATCAATATCCGCGTTTCTAATTTCTCCGCTTCGAAAATCCCCATAGTTATTATTGGGAATACACCTATAACTAAAAGTTATTACGAAAAGGTTGACCATTTAAAGAAAAACGGAATCATTCAAAGTTTTTGGTCAATAAATCCGAATCCTTTAGACAATAATGGCGAAAACATAAAATCAACACCTTATGAAGGATTTTACAGATTTGATAACTATGAAGAATTAAAACAAAATACTCTTAATCTTTTAAAAGAAGAAAGGGAGTTTTTTTCCAGTATGCAAACACGGGAGAGATTAGGAGAATTTATTGGAATAGCAGCCAGGGAAAATACTTATGAGGCGAAAGCGCTGAAATTCTTAGAGCTTCTTCGTGAATCAAAAGGATAAATTGACTATGAAAAATCAAAGTTTTTACGATAAAAGAAAAAATGGAACGGAAACCAGCGCTTTTGGTACATCAGGGCGGATTAACCACGATGCTTCAAAATTTTACAACAGCAAACTTTATGAGGGGTTGAATAACGGAAAGGATGTTGAATATGTGGAAAATCCAATTGACTCACAAAATATAAATAAGGTTTTCTGCAAAAGTAGTGAATATATTTTGATATTTTGTAAGGATACTTTCACTCGTAGGAACCCACATCAAAGAAAAAGTACTATTTCCAAAGAAGAGTTTTTAGAATTTACAAGAAGCGTCTGGAAGTTTTCTGCAGAACGAGCTTCAAGAGTTGGTCATCCTGCCCCTTTTCCAGTTGAATTACCCTATCGTGTGATACAGCTTTATACATTTGAAAATGAGATAGTTCTTGACCCTTTTGCAGGAAGCGGTACTGCCTGCCTAGCGGCATTAAAAACCAATAGAAAATATGTTGCTTATGACATTGATAAAAAATATTGCGATTTAGCGGAACAAAGGATAAAACAATTTTCACAAGAACAAATTACCTTATTACAAAATTAAGAATTTAGAAAAGGGTTATCTGTAATTATAAACATTACGAAAAACAGCTAAGAATGGCTTATGCCAAAACAAAAATATAAAACCTTAATTTTGATGCCCTACCTACCTTTGGAAGGTAGTTTTAAGTTTAACACCCTAATAGTTTGGGCATATCACAAAAAGAAAAATGATTTCATAAAAGATTTAGGCTTAATGGAACATATAAACAAATTGGTAGTATGCTATCGGTTTCAAAAAGGTGGGGCAATTAAAAATCCAGCGGTTATTTCTATTGATAAAATAACCTTTACAAATCCTATTCGCGTCAGTATTGCCAAAATAGAGATGTTAAAGAATGTTCTTTTATTTGCGGGAGTGCTAGAAAACAAGGAATGGGCGTTTGTAACTAGCGATAATTTTGAAGTCTTCTATCAACATTTTAACATTGGTGAGGAAGGAATCTCCACCCAAGGAGGTGCTATACACAGAATTATAGCTGGGGGTTATAAAATTAACGAGGTGGCTTTTATAAAGCCCGAACATGTAAATATCCCCCTGCACTTTCGTCCTAATAATAGTGTTATCCGAGCATTAGAAAATTGTGTTATTAACTCGGCGAAGGATCAATCAAAAAGTCAGGTTATCCAATCTTTGAATCCCTTCTTCAATACTTATAGAAATAGCCATGAACATTCTTGGCAATCTAGAATTTTGCTTTTAATAATGGCTTTTGAACTATTATTTGGAGAGACGGGCAGACCACAGTTTAGGGATAATATTCAGAAATATTCAACAATGGGAAGTAAATTAAAATTCAAAAGATATACATATCCGATTGTTAATTGGGGAGGAGCTACATCGCAGGGACAACTTACATTAAACCAGATATGGGCAGAAGAGTTTTATAAACTTAGGCACAGAATTATTCACGGCGATACAGTTTACAGTGATGAATTATTATTTTCGGACATAAAAAAGGTAGTTAAACAGAGCGACCCCCATTTTTATATTGCCGTTAACTTTTATGTAGTTTGTGTACTAAATAAATTGCGGGAATTAGGTTTTTCTAGCATACCTCACTTTATAGTTAATCCCGAAGCACCTAAACTTTACATAGGTAAGAACATTTCAGGAATCCATAACGAAAGGTTTAAAATAATGCGGATTAGCTCCTTTATTTAAATCTTATTAGGGAAAATGTTTGGGGAAAATACAAAAAATGACGTTTGTAATACCCAATGTTACGACCTGTTTTGTTTCTCCATCTTCAAGGTGGGACGGGGTGCTGGAGGAGACATGCTCCAAAATGGAACAGGTTAAATTCCTATCTTTTTGGGTAATTGAGAAGGTGAATCGTCATTGCGAGGAGGAACGAAGTGACGACGAAGCAATTTCATTGGGATTGCTTCGTCATTCGCTTACGCTCGTTCCTCGCAATGACGAGAATACCAACTATCTATTTGTGTCAGTAATTGTGAATAGTTATGTTACGGGCGGCGGGGCATTATTATATGGATATAATTAGTTCGGTCTTTAGGTTTAAACAAAACAGGATTTACCGCCCCTTCGGTTTCTATAATAAGCTCCTCGCTTTTAACATTGCTTAAAAAATCGTTTAAAAATTTGCCGTCAAAAATTATTTCGGTTTTTTCTCCTTCTACTTTTGCGTCCACAAAAGTTTTATTGCTCCCCACCTCCGCCGTTTCGCTTGACACAAATAGCCCTTCCGGTTTAACGGCAATTTTAACCACATTAGCGGAATCTTTGGCAAAAACATTAGCAATTTTAATGGCGTTAAAAAGTTCCACCGTTGAAACTTGTATTTTAATCTTTTTATCTTTAGGGATTATTTTTTTGTAATCGGGAAACTCCCCTTCCAAAATTCTTGTAGTGGCAATCAAATCTTCGCTTTCAAAAATCGCCAGGTTTTCGGTTTCTACAATGGCTATAGTAAGGGTGTCCGCTGTGCCTTGGGCAAGACGGGAAATTTCAAGCAAAGTTCTTGCGGGAATAACCACATTTTTGGCTGGTTTTGGATCTCCCGTTTCACTTTCTATTTTTAAAGTTCTTTCCGAAAGCCTAAACCCGTCCACGGCAACTAGACTTAGATTTTTGCCTGCCTTAGCAAGATAAACACCGGTTAGTATTGGTCTTGATTCGTCCGTTGCTGCGGCAAAATACACTTCCGACAACGCTTCTTGGAAATCTTTAGTGGATATTTTTATATTAAAATCCCCTTTGGCTAAATTTTGAGGGATTGGGAATTCTTCGGCAGAGGTTCCATTAAATACGGCGACGGCTTTTTGGGATTTTAAAGTTAATAAAAAGTTTTCTACGCTACCTTCAATTTGCGCGGGGGGGAGGTTGGAAACAAATTCGCCCAAGATTTTGGCGGGAACGGTAATTGCCCCTTCGCTATCAATTTTTCCGCCTACCCAGGTGGTAATGCTTTTATCAAGGTCGGTTGCGCAAAGTTTTAGTCTGCCGGCGTCGCTTTGTATTAAAATATTGCCTAGTATGGGCAAAGAACCTCTAAAAGAAACGGCTTTACTAACCACATTTATTCCTTTTAATAAATCGCTATGCAATACGGTGAATTTCATAATCTTTTTAAGACGGACTTATAACTATATGCCGTTCTCTCCCCTCCCCAACGCTTTCCGATTTAACGCCCTCTATTTTTGAGACTGCGGAGTGAACAAGCATTCTCTCGTAAGGACTCATTGGACGCAGTTCCACATTTTTTTGCAAAAATCGCGCTTTTTGGGCGGAAGTCCCGGCTATTTCGGCAAGTTTCTCTTCCCTTTCTTTCCTATAGTTACCCACATCCACTAAAATCTTAACCCATTTATCTAATTTTCGATATACGCCCATACCCAGTATAAGTTGAAACGCGTTTAAAGTTTCGCCGTGGTAGCCGATTAAAATGCCTAAATTTTCCCCTTCAATGTTTACCAAGAAATGTCCCTTGTCATCAGTAACACTAACCTTGCCTTTAAGCCCCATATTTTTTAATAGCTCCTTGGCTATTTTTTCAATAGTCTTTTGTTCAGTATCCATTGTTGCGCAATTCCAAACACCGTCGTTAAAAACCAGTATAGAACCAACCCCGATGGCAAAGAGATACCTATAAAAACTGTCATTATAGGCATCATATAAATCATCTGCTTTTGCATATTATACATAACATCGTCTTGCTTGTCAGGGGTTTTTTCCGCCAACTTTTCCATTTTTTTTGCTTGGGGCATAGTTATTTTTGATAATACTAGTTGAGATAGCCCTGCAAGTATTGGCAGTACATAATAAGGGTCTTTTTTTGCCAAATCTATGTAAAAGAATGTGGTATTAAAAACATCCGCTTGAGAGAATTTTAGAAATGGAAAATACAGCATTTCGTTAAAGTAGGCGGGGTTGTGTCTAAAAATATCAATCAGTACTTGATATAGCACAATTAGGAGGAGAAGTTGAACTATTTGAGGCAAACATCCCGCGGCGGGGTTAAACCCGTGTTCTTTATAAAGTTTCATTTGTTCTTGGGCTAAAGTTGTTTTATTGGCCCCATACTTTTTTTTGAGAGCGGAAAGTTGGGGGGCAAGCTCTCTTTGTTTTGCCGCGCCTTTGAGAGAGGGCAATGTAACAGGGATTAATACGGCTCTTATTAAAACGGTTAAGGCGGCAATGGCTAGGGCTAGGTTATGCCCAAAAAAGGCGTAGAAGAATACCAAGACATTAAGTATAGGTATATAAATAAGCACTTTAAAAAATGATATTATTGGCAAGACTGCTCGTGTTTCACTCATTGTTTTAACGGGTCAAACCCCCCTTTATTAAAGGGATTGCACCTAATTATCCTTTTAAACCCTAAATATAATCCTTTAACTGTACCATATTTTTCCACCGCTTCAATAGTGTACTGCGAGCAGGTGGGAATAAACCTGCAAATATGTAGGGCGGGAATTAATTTTTTTGGTACACCAGTATCAAAGGAGAGATATTTTTGATATTTTTTGAGTAACCAAATTATAAATTTCTTCATAATCCGCAGTTATTATTTTTTCGTTTAGATAAAAACCAATATGATAGCCTTTGTTAAATTTGCCTAAGTTTACCTGTATTGCTTTTGCAAGCATTCTTTTGGCGCGGTTTCTTTCAACCGCCTTTTTGCTTGCTTTTTTTGATATAATAAATGTAAATTTTAAAATATTTTCGTCGGGAATTTTTAGGGCGATAACATTAAAAAAATCCGTTTTATAAATAGGTTTACCCCTTTGTTTTAATAAGAAAACCTCTTTTTTATTTAAAAGATATTTTTTAGCAAGCACTTATTTTTTAGGCTTCTTTTCATCAGAAACTGTGGTTTTTGTTCTACCTTTTAATCTTCTTCTTTTAAGTATATTGCGCCCAGCTTTTGTTGAGCTTCTTTTTAAGAAACCGTGTTTTCTAACCCTTTTTCGCTTTTTTGGCTGATAAGTTCTTTTCGGCATAAGAGGATATTAACGAATTTTTTTACTTTTTTCAACAATTAAATTTCAATTAGGGATAGACCCAAATTGGGTCTATCCCTATTCAAAATTGTCTTATAGTGTGGTTTGTGCTATAATGAGTGTGGAATAAAGGAAGCCGGGCTAATACTCCGCCGGCTGGCGGAGAGGAAAGTCCAGACTGCGCAAAGCAAAGGGACGGGGCGCAAGCCCCGACGCAAGTTGTGAATCTGAAGGGGTTCATAGGAAGCCATAAGGCAGGCCATGAACCGCGTAGGGTTTATGGCAAGCGCGGGTGTTCCGAAACTGAAAAGTATCGGGAACAGGTCTTGAATTAACAAGACTTGAGAGCAACAGAAACGATCTTTTGGCTAAACCCGGGCTTGTCCCGGACACGCCGAGAGCTGAAACGGGCAATCCCACCTGCAGCAATCCACGAACTACCCATAAAAAGCCCGCTTGGCATTGGGTTAAAGTGGAGCATAGATTAATTTTAGCCATTAAACAGAATCTGGCTTACGAGCTTTTTTTGTTCCCTAAAACGCCCCATCCTCTTGGATGGCGTTGAATATTATTCTAAAGTTAGTAGTCAAGCCCTGTATTTCATTACTAACCTCCTGTGGTAGGCTTATTTCAATCCCGAGCTTTTTCTCCTGTCCGGAATCTAGTGTTTGCGTTATTTCTATATCTTGCAAATCTTTTAATAATGCCCCCTCCCCACCTAGAGTTTTAGTTTTTTGCGCGTTATCGTCGTATTCATACAAGCTATATTCCAATGTTTTGTATAAATCATTGTTGTCCGAAACATTTGTAGGCTCAATAGACACCCTGTACTTTAAATCCGCTGTTCCGGTGTTTTTTAGGGTTACAAGTTTCTCGCCGGAACTAAAACCGGGAGTTATCCCCTCAAAAGATAGCAAAGCGCTTTGAGAGGTTGTGGAAAGGTCCAAAGTTGCTGTGCTTACAGAACTTTCTCCAAGAACTTTCTCTTTTGTTAAATACGCTTTAACCGCAGTTACTGTTCCAACAACTAATATGCCCAAAAAAAGCCCCAATCCGAAATATTTAAGATGAGTCATTAAATTCACCTCCTTTGGCGGATAACTAAACTTCTTTCGTTCCCAAAAGTTTCCAGCTCCCGTCTTCGTAATTAAAAACGGTTTTATATTCTCGCGAAGAATTGTCAGCGTACCTTATTTTCATAACCACATAAGCTTGAGCGCTGTTCGTATATACCGTATCTCCCACTATTTCAAAACCGGCTATTTTTGAATCTTTAAGGGCGTTTACAAATTCCTCTTTGGTGTATATTCCAGAAAGGTCTTTTGCCAAATTATCGTAAAGAACATTAAAATTGCCGGCAAGCCACAGTTTCCCCACCGATTCCCCTGCTTTTAATGGTGTTGTGAAATCATATTCTTCCCAATATCCCGCGGATATCAAATTACTGTTTATAAAAACCTCTTTGGTAAAAAACGCCCGCGCTTTTTGGGGTAAAAAAAACAAAAAGGTTGTGACCAGAACAAAAGGAATTAGAATGGTTTTATTCGTATTCCAGAACATGTTTTGTTACAATGACAATGATTAAAGTTATGGGCACCGACAAAAGAGCGCCGATTACGCCAAAAAGTTTTCCGCCTATTAGAAGCGCCAATAAGGTTATTAAAGGGTTAAACCCTACGGTTCTTTGCATAACTTTTGGGACAATGAAATTGTTTTCCAGCTGTTGTATTAGAATGTATAATCCTAAAACCCCAAGTCCCATTATGGGAGAAATTGAAAAGCCTACTATTACACCGGGCACGGCGGAAATAAGCGGGCCTATCATAGGAACCACTTCCAATAGTCCTGAAATTAAAGCAAGGGGAGCGGCGTACTCCACACCTAAAAGCAAAAGACCCACATAAGTTGCCCCACCTACAACACACATTAGAATAAACTCTCCTCTAAGCCACGCCCCTAGTTTATATTCTATTTCTTTTAATACCTTTGCCGTTTCTTTTCTAGGTTTTGCGGGAAGAAAAAATAAAAAAGTTTCTCTTAAATTGTCTAAGTCTAAAAGGAGGTAGGCGGTAAAAACCATAAGCGAAAACGCCGACACGATTCCAGAAAAAGCCCCCACGGTTACTTTTATAACATTACCGGATGCCCCTATAAATTGTTCCGCCAAAAAATTATTGAGGTCGGTAGTAACCCGGCTTAAAAAGGGAACTTCGCCTACGGTTGAAAGTATCTGAGGAAGAGAATTTATAAAACGGGTAGTTTGAACTATAATTGGGGGCAAGGCCACTACCCCAACTAATGCTAGAATTGAAAGCACAACAGTGTAAATAATGAGAATAGCCACACCCCTTGGTATTTTCTTCTTGCCCAAAAACTCCACAAAGGGTGCTAAAGCCAGAGATAGCATTAAGGAAATAAAAATCAAAAGGAGTATTTCTTTAATTTGCACGAAAAGCCACAACAGTACCGCGCTTGCCACGACCATGAAAATAGTTTTTGTTGAAATTAAGATGTAGTTTTCAGAAGGTTTTTTAATGGCCATATAAGAACAATTGTACCGTTTTTAAAACTTCAATGTCAAAGCCTTTCTTGGCTATATTAAACCACATTATTTCGGGGTTTCTGTTAAACCAAGTAAGCTGGCGTCTTATGTATCCGTGGATATCCCATTTTATTTTCTGTTTCATCTCCTCCATGGTTATTTTTTCATCTAAATACTCAACTGCGGAAGAATAAACGAGTCCTTTCATTGGAATAGTTTCCGAGAACCCCATATCCAAAAGTGTCTTGGTTTCTAGGATAAGCCCTTTCCCCACAATTTTTTCTACCCACAAATCCGCTTTCTCGTATAAATAGGTTCTTGGGGCGGTAAGCCCTATTAACAACACCTTTACTTCCTCTTCATTAGGGGGAGGAACGGCAAAAAACGACTTTTTGCTTTTTAGTATCTCTATAGAACGTACTAGACGCGCTCTGTTTTTTAAGTCCACTCTTTTATATTCCTCCTCATTTAGATTTTTTAATGTTCTCTGCAGATCTTCCAAAGAGTTTTTCTCAAGTTCTGTTCTTAATGCAAAGTTAGGCGGTACATTAGCCACAGATTTTCTTCCGGTTAAAACATCTATGTAAAAACCTGTGCCGCCGACAATAAAAGGTATTTTTTGTCTTTTTTGGATACTTGTAAGCTCATTTTTAGCTTTCTTAGAATAGTCATATACAGAATAAGTTTTTGCGGGGGAGACAACATCGTACATATAAATAGGAATTTTGGATATCTTCCACAATCCGTCAAACCTTTCTATTTGAGGATTTGGTCTATCTACGGGGAGTTTTCCCGTTCCTATATCCATATATTTGTATATTTGGCGGGAATCTGCGGATATTATTTCGCCGTTAAAAGCTTTGCATAAATTTATTGCCAAAGATGTTTTTCCGGTACTTGTAGGTCCGCAAATTACTATTGTTTTATTCATATTCTACCTCGTCATTGCGATCCCGAGCTTTCGCGAGGGAGAAGCAATCTTATTGAGATTGCTTCGTCTAGTTCCCTCGCTACGCTCGGGACAAGCCTCGCAATGACGGGACATCGCAACTACCCCCATTAAAAATTTGTGTCTTTTCCTTTTTTCTTTTAGAGGAACATCGTTCTTATACAATTTTTGTGCCACAGTCCCCAGTCGTTCCGAGTACATTGAAATATACGCTACATTAAATTTAAGTTTTTGGCACATTTTTACGGTATTTATAAATTGTTCTTCCGTTTCGCCCGGAAATCCCACAATTAAATCTGTTCCAATCTCAATTTCAGGAACGGTTTTTCTAATTTCTTTTATTAAGTTAATAAACTCTTTTGCGGTATGTCTGCGATTCATTTTTTTTAATATCGTATCGTCTCCCGATTGAACGGCTATGTGGATATAACGGGACATTTTGGGAAGTTTTAATGTTTGTATTAAATCTTGCGTGAAATCAAAAGGGTTTGAGGATAAAAAGCTTATTTTCTTAACCTCGGTAATTTTATGAATTTCTCTTAAAAGTTGGGCAAACGGGAGTTTATGGGAAGAGCCTGCTCGCAATTTGCTTTTTTCTTTTGCGGACAACCCCCACGAATTTACATTTTGCCCCAAAAGCGTTATTTCGGAAAAACCCTTGTTTGCAAGTTTTTTTACTTCGTCCACTATTTCTTTTTTGGTGTGGCTAATTTCGGGTCCGCGAGCGTACGGAACTACACAAAAACTGCAAAAATTATCGCATCCGGTTGAGATATTAATATATGCGGACGTTGCGCCGTCAAACGGGAAGGGAATGGTTTGGGACACAGGAATGGCAGAAATAAGCCCTTCTTTAAACAAAATGCTGGGAATTTCCTTTGTTTGAGTGGGGTTTAGAAAATAGTCAACCCAAGGGATTTTCTTTTGCAGATAAGAAAGCTCGTATCTTTTTCTTTCTCCGGTAGCGCTACCTACCATACAACCGGTTAGAATCACCAAAGGTTTAATTCTATTAGGGTTCAACCCTCCGCCAGCTGGCGGAAGGGTTGAACCCTTTTTGAGTTTTAGACCAACGCCATAAACTTTGTCCTCGGCGGCTTGCCGCACAGAACAGGAGTTTAGGAGTATCATGTCTGCTTTATCAAATCTTTTAGTTTCGGCAAGACCCAAGTCGTCCAATATGTTTTTTATATCTTGCGAATCTTTTTCATTCGCCGCGCAACCATAAGTTCTCAAAAAGTATTTTTTAAGCTCTTTCATAGCCTCTATTATAGCAGGAATTGGACTCAACCCCGTCTGTAAAATAGGGATAGACCCAAACTGGGATAGACCCAAATTGGGTCTATCCCTAATTGCGAATTCACGACCTTGCTCAAACCCGCAATTTTTCATAGAATAGAGGCAGTATAAAATATAAAAATTGGTTGGGCGAGAGATTCTGATTGGAGGTGACAGTTAATGAACGAAGATAAAAAAAACAAAAGTACCGCGTCCTTTGTGTTTGTGCTAATGGTCGGGGTACTCTTAACTTTAGTGGGAGTTATGGGTTTTATTAGAAGCGCCGAAATTACCGATATAGTTATGTTAGTATCGGGACTTGTTATGGTTGGTGTTGGTTTGTATAGATTAATTAGCCCTCCTAGAAAATGAGGTTTTTAGGTACGGGCATCAATAAAAAAGAGGAGGTGTTCATTTGTGGTTGATAAATGTCCAAAATGCGGGGGTCGGATGGAGAGAGGTTTAATACTTATTCCAGGTGCCGTTGTTGGAGCTCGTTGGGGACAGAGTGAAAAGATCAATAAGTGGTTTAATACCTTGAGCAATAAGCCAAAAATTCTCGCTTACAGTTGTGAGAAGTGCGGGTTTGTAGAATCTTATGTTGAGAAGTAGGTCAGGAGTTATTAAAAGCGAAAAAGAAATAGTATTAAACTTCTTTTAGGGGGCGTACCCTTTCAAAATAGGGATAGACCCAAACGGCTCTGCTTTTGGCGAAGGAAT